>Ga0256845_1000932_pt1 | contig 25009 bp, 24 predicted proteins | sample RiftiametaG_FD_189101 | JGI IMG/M metagenome (GOLD analysis project Ga0256845, IMG submission 189101) | Tube worm associated microbial communities from hydrothermal vent at the East Pacific Rise, Pacific Ocean - Riftia | ecosystem: Host-associated > Annelida > Integument > Unclassified ... | reverse complement strand
GAAAAAGGGTCATCAGATTTCATAGTCGTGTCTTTCTTTGCCAAACTTTCCTCTAACGCTTTTTTTGTGATTTTCCTTGAAAATCCTTTTTTGGAAAAAGTAGTTTTAAAAGATTCTGCTATTGAGAAAAGAGCGTTCTCTTTATCCTTTTTTTCTCCTTCATCAGACGTTTTATTTCCAGAAGCAGGCCCAATATCTTCAAACTTTTTTAATTCCTTGATATTTGCCATTTCAACAATTTCCCCAAATTTAGAAATATCATCTATCTCTTTAAACTTATAACTCAGACGCATATCCATTTTGTTTTCCTTTTCATTCATTGCCATAGAAAACTGCAAAGGTCTAAGCATTTCCAGCTTTTCCTGATCTTCCTTCGGCAATGTTAGGATACTATCTCTTTTTTCGTCCAAAAAAGAAGCGAAATTTATCAAGGTATCTGTAATCTTAGGGGGAATGGAATCATTTTTGACCCCTCCCATTTTCATGGTTTCAGACATATCAAAACCCATTTCATAAATACCACTACCTTCTTTATTGAAGGTTATTTTTTCTTCAATTTGGCAACTGCTCAAAGTTAAAACCGCTACTAATAATATTAGGACAATTCGCATATTTTACATTTAAATTAGATATGCAAAATTACGATTTAATTTGGATTGTTAAGAATAACCAAAGCAGCGATTACTCCAGGCACCCAGCCACAGAAGGTTAAAAGCAATACTATAAAAAATGAGCCACAACCTTTTCCTATGACTGACAAGGGTGGAAATACAATAGCCAATAAGACTCTCCAGAAACTCATATATTTTTCGATTTAATGATTGATGTAATTATTGGACGCAAATATCCTTAATTTGTTACAAAACCATTAAATTTAGTCATTAAACCCCATGCAACATAAAATGAGGCGGATACTCCTATTAGTTTTCCTTTTTATCCTTTGCCAAGTCCAAGGACAGTATTCATTTAGTGGTGAAATTTTAAACCCTGAAGACAGCAAAACGGTATACCTCTCCATAATTGAAGATTACAGAAAACTTTCTAGAATCTATTTGGAACAAATTATTAGAAAAACCACCACAGATTCCTTAGGAAGATTCAAGTTTGAAGGAAACAATCTTTTGGATAAAAACCGAATTTATAGAATTCATATTGATGGGTGCACTGACCTAGAAAAAAACACCAATCATTTTTTTGGGCAATGTGACAATAGTGAAAGCATCTTGTTCATTGCCCATAATCTGGATACTATAGCATTTCCTTCTACCTACAACAATGAGGCTCTTTGTGATGTTTCATCTACCAATCCAAAATCAAATGTTTTTTTACAGATTGATGCCCTTAAAGAAGAAATGATCTATGATTTTTCAGATTATAGGAGTGAGGCCAACAGAAAATTGAATTCTAAAAAATGGTTTGCCACTTTCCAAGATTTTGGAAAATCATTAAAAGAGCCATTGGCAGAACTCTACATCTATGATTTTTTATCCGATAAAAGAAACGAAACCTATTCCTATTATTTACAGGATCTTACCAACAACCCTTACTATTCTGAGTTATTAGATCGATTAAAAAACAAACACCCCAACACTTCCTTTACCCAACTTTATGAGGCGGAAATCTTAACGGACAAACAATTTCTTTCCTTTAAAGACCGCTCTAAATCCATTATGGATTGGAAATGGATCTTAGCTTCCTTCCTAATTCTTTCATTGGGCCTAAACGTTTACTTGTTCACAAAGCAAAAGTTGGCCAAGAAAAAAGAAAATAGTAATGCTTTAAAAAAACTGACACAGCAAGAACAAAAAATCATAGCTCAAATATTGGCCAATAAGACAAATAAAGAAATTGCCTCAGAAATGTTTATTAGTCTAAGTACTGTAAAAACACACATCAATAATCTTTATAAAAAATTGAACGTAACCACCAGAGAGGACATTAAACACGTCTTTTCAAGAAAATCCACCTAGGGTCTAGTCCCTATTTCCACCCCATAAAACCAATACAAGAATTGGTTTTTATTGAATTTCGACATTGTAACACAAAAACAAAATTCATGAAAACCATTTATTTATTTGCATGCCTTGTATTATGCACATCAATCTCATTGTCCCAAGAAATCAATCAAGAAGTTCTTCTTGAAAACGGTAGAGAATTTTTAGTTGGAAAAATTAATGTCAACGGATTAAAAACTTCACCCTACAACACATGGTACACCAACAGTTACAATGCGTACAAAGTGGATGAGAAAACCACAAGCTTGTTTAAAAGTGAGCTACAAAACCACAAAATTTTACTATTCATGGGTACATGGTGCGGTGACAGTAAAAGAGAGGTTCCAAAATTCATCAAAATTTTGCAAGAGGCCAATTTCCCCATGGAGAATTTAAAAATGGTGGCATTGGATCGTAGAAAAGGACATTATAAAAAAAGCCCGACAGGTGAAGAATGGGGGCTTCAAATAAAAAAGGTGCCCACATTTATTTTCTTAAAGGATGGAAAAGAAGTTAACCGAATTGTAGAAAATCCCATACATTCTCTAGAAAAGGATATACTCACCATAACAGCTGGAGATTCATACATTTCAAATTATGCAGAATTGATGAAGTCTAAATAAACTACCTCTGGGCAAGCCCACGAGACGTTATAATAATTATTTTTTTTAAATCGTCGCAAGCGTGGGGTATTAATTAGACCCACAATGCGGAATAAATCCATTTCAGTTCAACACAAATTGAAGATTTATACCAATTTGGGCAAAAAATGGGCATTATCGCCATAAACTCATTGGGCTTTGGTAAAATTAGAGCGCAAAAGTGTAATTTTGCGCTTTAATTTTTTTGTCTATGCAACTTTCCGAACAAGAGATCATAAGAAGAGAAAAACTGGGTAAACTCAGAGAACTGGGAATCAACCCATATCCTGCTGCACTATACCCTGTAGATAGTTCTTCTAAAAATATAAAGGAACATTTTGAAGAAGGAAAGAAAGTTGTTATTTCTGGCAGATTAATGTCCAGAAGAATCCAGGGAAAAGCCTCTTTTGCAGAATTGCAGGATAGTGATGGCCGTATCCAAGTTTACTTTAACAGAGATGAGATCTGTCCAAACGAGAACAAGACCCATTACAATGAAGTCTACAAAAAACTATTGGATATTGGGGACATCATTGGCATAGAAGGAGAACTTTTCACTACCCAAGTAGGTGAAAAAACCGTAATGGTCAAGAACTTTACGCTTTTGTGCAAATCATTACGTCCATTGCCCTTACCTAAAAAGGATGCCGATGGCAACATTTTTGATGAATTCAATGATCCAGAATTGCGGTACCGTCAACGGTATGTGGATTTGGTAGTGAACCCATCAGTTAAAGAGACGTTCATTAAAAGAACCAAGATTACCAACAGTATTCGTCAGTTTTTTAATGACCAGGAATATCTAGAGGTAGAAACCCCTATTTTGCAGCCCATTCCAGGTGGCGCGGCCGCAAGACCTTTTATGACGCACCACAATGCGCTCAATATTCCACTTTATTTACGTGTGGCCAATGAACTGTACCTAAAAAGATTGATTGTTGGTGGGTTTGATGGCGTGTATGAGTTTTCCAAAGATTTTAGAAATGAAGGGATGGATCGTACCCATAATCCAGAATTCACCGTAATGGAACTCTATGTGGCATACAAGGATTACAATTGGATGATGGATACCACAGAGCAATTGTTGGAAAAAGTGGCCATAGACACCAATGACTCATCTAAAGTAACCGTGGGCGACAATGAAATAGAATTTAAGGCACCATATCCAAGAATTCCCATATTAGAAGCCATAAAAGAACATACTGGTTTTGATGTGGCAGGAATGGCAGAAGGGCCTTTGCGCGATGTTGCAAAAAAACTGGGAATGGAAGTTGATAACACCATGGGAGTCGGTAAACTAATCGATGAAATTTTTGGTGAAAAATGTGAGCATTTTTATGTACAGCCCACTTTTATTATTGATTACCCAAAGGAAATGAGCCCATTGACCAAAGAGCATAGGACCAACCCCGCTTTAACGGAGCGTTTTGAATTAATGGTCAACGGAAAAGAATTGGCAAACGCCTATTCTGAACTTAACGACCCTATTGATCAAAGAGAACGTTTTGAAGACCAATTAAAGCTTTCTGAAAAAGGAGATGATGAGGCCATGTTTATAGATCAAGACTTCTTAAGGGCTTTGGAATATGGTATGCCCCCAACAAGTGGCATTGGTATTGGCATAGACCGTTTGGTAATGTTGATGACCAACAACGCATCCATACAAGAAGTATTGTTCTTCCCACAAATGCGACCAGAAAAAAAAGCCGTGGAATTGAGTGATAACGAAAAAGCAATTTTTGACATCATCAAAAAAGAAAAAAGCATGCCTTTAGCAACATTAAAAGAAGCATCTGGATTAAGCAACAAGGCCTGGGACAAAGGAATAAAAGGATTGGGCAAATTGGGACTTACCAAAGTAACTAAAGAAGGTGACTCTTTAACTTGTGAGTTTCAAGGGTAAATCACTGATTCCTAGCAATTTTCATACCATTTTTAATACAATAAAACAGTAGAAAATACCGTTTTAATAGATATAGAATCCCAAATCTGCTATATATGAAAAAAATCTACGCGCTATGCTTAGGCATATTTGTACTGTATTCCTGTTCTAAAAGTGAAACAAATCCAGATGATGGACCAGGTTCTGGAACTGACCCAAATGCAACATTAAAAGCTTGCTTTACACTAGACAAAAATTCTGCATCTATTGGAGAGTTTATCCAAATAACTAGCTGCTCTAAAGGAGTGGGCAGCTATTTCTATGACTTTGGAAACGGCAACACCAGTGTAAAAGAGAACCCCAAAATCCTTATGGAAGAAAGTGGTGATTTCAACATTGTTCTTACCGTAACGAACAAGGAACAGAACACAGAGACTTTTTCAAAATCCATTACGGTAACGGGCTCTGTGGAAATCAACTATATATTTCCTGAACTGACTACTGGCTTTACTGGATTTCCTTTGGAAACCGGGATAGCTCCAGACAATAGCATTTATTATATTGAACTTTCCGAAGACCTTGTAAGTGTAGGGGGCTCCAAATTTAATTATAGGAAATTGGATGACAACTATGGTGTGACCTCCCAGTACATTATGGACAAACAATTCAATACCCAAAGTGCATTCGTTAACTTTCTTGCCAATGGAAACGCAAACCTCCATTTTTCAAGGACTTTACCAGATTTTTATGGAACCCATGAAATTACATTCAGCAATGCTTGGAACTTTGTCAACGGATTAAATTCTTCATCAAAACATAGCTATGGCCATATTGCAGATGGCACTGGTTTTCTATATTTTGGAACAGAGAAAGAAGACAACTTATATAAGACAGCTGTTGAAAAGAGAAACGCTAATGGCGATGTTTTTGAACTTTTCCTGAATGCCTTTGGAGGTGCCGATGCCATGATCGGGGATATGGTCCAAACAACTAACGGTTATGCCGCTTTTGGTGGTGTCTTTACTAAAAATAGTACAGCGCCCCAAGTTACTGGGTACAAACCTTTATTGGTCTTTTTTGATGCTGCTCTCAATGTAACTTCACATGTTATTTTTGAAAACTCAGTTTTGAATACAAAAATAAGTACCATCAATGATCTAAACGGAGCCTATCATTTGGAAGAGCTCAGCAATGGCAACTTTGCACTGTACGGAAATGGTGAGCTTATTTTGGCCAATGCTTCAGGAACTGAAATCAGCACCATCTTTTTTGAAGAAACCTCCAACAACCAAGCTTTAATTTCTTTAGAAGACTCCTTTATCATCTCTACCAACAACTATTTAAGAAAGTTTGATGCCAATGGAAGCCAAACCAAAGAATTAAAATACAATGGAAATTACATGCCAGAAATTATTGAAACAGGCGGTCATTTGTTCTTTGTTGCGGGTTATGATACCGTTGAAGATGAGATAGATCTTGTAAAACTATTCTATGGTGCCATGAACAATGATTTAAATCTTATTGATTTAAACCAATAAAGACAACTACTGTCTATTCAAGCGGAGTCAAGAACTTAAAAGCAAAACATTTCTACTCCGCTCGATGGGGCAAAATGGAGCTCTAATGATCTCTTCTTTTATTTTCAGAACTTAAGTAAAAAGTATAGTTTAGGGGCAAGCTAAATATATTATGAACTTAAGTAAAAGAATAGGGCTTGTATTAGGGCCCGTTTTATTTTTCATTTTAATCAACCTACCTTTTGAACTTATATCTGAAAAAGGCGATGCAGTGGTCGCAGTAGCCTTATGGATGGTGATATGGTGGATTACCGAAGCAGTGTCTATATCCGTTTCTGCACTTTTACCTCTCATTTTATTTCCGCTGCTCAAAATAATGCCCATTGCAGATGTTGGTGCCAATTATGGCAGCCCAATTGTATTTCTCTTTTTTGGAGGGTTTGTAATGGCTTTGGCATTGGAAAAAGTAAACCTACACAAGCGCATTGCATTGAATATTATAAAAATAACCGGTACAACACCCAATAAAGTAGTCTTGGGGTTTATGATTGCCACAGCATCTCTTAGCATGTGGATTAGTAATACGGCCAGTACCGTGGTGATGTTGCCTATTGCTATGTCCGTTATTAGTCTTTTAATAAATGACGAGGATGGCTTTACTAAAAACGACCAAAATTTTGCGTTGAGCGTTATGTTGGGAATTGCATTTTCCGCCAATGCTGGAGGCATAGCCACTGTCATTGGCACACCCCCAAATTCTATATTGATAGGCCTTTTGGAAAACGAGTACAATATTGAGGTTTCTTTCCTAAAGTGGATGATTATTGGTGTTCCCTTTTCTATAACAATGATTACCATAAGCTATTTTGTATTGGTAAAATGGATGTTCCCCAATAAGGATTTAAAATTCAATGCTTCTAAAGACGTAATAGATAAAGAGTTGGTAAAATTAGGGCCAACATCAGGAAAAGAAAAAATGGTATTGGTTATTTTTGGGATCACTGTTTTTCTATGGATTTTTAGAACATTGATAAACAATATCTTTCCCTCTTTAGGATTAACAGATACCATTATAAGCATTATGGCGGCAGTCTCTCTTTTTGCCATTCCCTATAATTTTAAAAAAGGAAATTTTATTATTGGTTGGGCGGATACTCAAAAATTGGCATGGGGCATTTTAATCCTTTTTGGAGGAGGATTGGCCTTGGCCAAAGGAATGTCTACTAGCGGTATTGTTGACATGGTAGCAAATGCCATAGCAACAAGTGAAATAAGCATTTTACTCACTGCTGCCCTCCTTATTACACTCATGTTGTTCATGACAGAGCTAATGAGTAATGTTGCCCTTACCGCAGTTTTGGCACCTGTAGTGGCAGGTATTGCCATAGGGCTGAAAATTCCTTTGCTTTATTTATTGATTCCTGTAACCATAGCAAGCAGCTGTGCCTTTATGTTGCCTATGGCCACACCTCCCAACGCCATTGTCTTTGCAAGTGGTTATATTAAAGTACACCAAATGGCAAGAGTAGGCATTATTTTAAATCTTATCTCCGTTGCTTTATTAATTTTGATGTTTCAATTTGTAATCCCAATGGTGTTTTAAAATACTTCCTAATTCTTATAAATTATAAAACCCCCATGAAATGGGGGTTTTAAAGCTAATTAACTCAAATAAATTATAAAATGAGAATACATTTTATATAATCGACCCTTGAGTATGGGTCAATATTTTTAGTGAAGATTTTATTGATTTAAACCTTCTTATATATAAGACTTATAAAAAAATAAAATGTTACACCTTTTTATTTTTTTTAACAATGGAACCCTATTTTCAGTATTTTTTTGTTCAAAAACATTACATTTCATCGAAAAATCCGATAAAAACACGAAAAAGCAAGATGAAACATCTACTTTGTGCATGTATTATTAAACCCCCAAATCATGTCCAACAAAATAAAGAGCCTACTTTATCTTTTATGTTTCATAGCCAGTAGTTTAATTTACTATCAAATGGAACAAAATTTTAAAAACGAAAATCAAATAGTTGTTACAGAGATTAACTCAACAGATAGTGAAAAACTAGCAGAGTTAGATACTGAAAAACTAGAGGATTTCTAACATAGGAGTTCTGTGCAAAACATAATACCTAAAGGGTCTAGATTATTTCTAGACCCTTTTTCCTTTCTTGTTAAAAGACTCACAAAGTGAACTTTCTTATTAAACCATTTAAAAAACGGAGTGTCCAACATCAATAAATCATTAAATATGAAAAACATGAAAAAGATAATTGTAACACTTATGCTATTGGTTGGTTTTACAACCATGGCACAACATGGGGAGCATCATAAAGGCAAAAAAATGGTAATGACAAGAATGATGGACATGACCCCAGAACAAATGGCCACTCTGCAAACCAAGAGAATGGTATTGGCCCTAGAACTTTCTAAAGAACAACAAGAACAAGTACAAACACTGAATTTGGAAAATGCTAAATTGAGAAAGGCCAAAATGGAAGAATGGAAAGCTAAAAAAGAAAGCGGGGAAATGAAAAAACCTACTTCTGAAGAACATTATACCATGCAAAATACTAGGTTGGATTACCAAATTGCGCAACAGGAAAAAATGAAAGATATCCTAAATGATGAGCAATATGCAAAATGGAAAAACATGAGGCATAAAAAAGGAATGCATGCCAAAAGAAAAATGCATAAAAAAACGAAATAACAAAATAGTAATTGGTTAAATTAGTTTTTGTTAAAATTGGTCACGTTTACAACGTGGCCTTTTTTGTTACTCTTAAAAAACCTTCTCTACTGCCTCAATTGTCCTATCCAAATCCCCATAACTAATAGCATCATTTAAAAAATAACTTTCAAATGCAGATGGAGGTAAATAAATTCCTTGCTCTAACATACCATGAAAATATTTTTTAAAGGTATCGTTGTTCCCTTTGGCAGAAGAAGCAAAATCTACTACAGGTTCATCCGTAAAATGTACAGAAATCATACTGCCATAACAGTTAACTTGGTGGGCAATACTTTTTTTAGTCAATACTTTTTCAATGCCATTATGTAAATATTTAGTTTTTTCAACAAGGCTTGTAAAAATTTCTGGGTTATTGTTTAACTCAGTCAACATTGCCAATCCAGCACTCATGGCCAATGGGTTTCCACTTAAAGTCCCAGCTTGGTATACAGGGCCATCTGGTGCTAAATAGCTCATAATTTCTGCTCGAGCAGCAAAAGCCCCTACAGGAAGTCCGCCACCTATTACTTTTCCAAAACAAACAATATCAGCATCAATGCCCAACGCTACTTGCGCGCCTCCTTTTCCTAGTCTAAACCCTGTCATTACCTCATCAAAAATGAGCAATATACCTTCAGCTGTACACAATTCTCGTAAGCCTTGAATAAATTCATCAGTTGGGGTTATACAGCCCATATTACCAGCAACTGGTTCAATAATTACAGCTGCTATTTCATTTTTATTGGCAGTTGTCAAAGCCTTTACACTTTCCAAATCGTTATAATTGGCCAATAAGGTGTCTTTTGCGGTACCTTGGGTTACTCCTGGACTATTGGGACTGCCAAAAGTTACCGCTCCACTCCCTGCTTGTATCAAAAAAGAATCTGAATGTCCATGATAGCACCCAGAAAATTTTATGATTTTATCTTTTCCTGTAACTCCCCTTGCCAAGCGCACAGCACTCATACAAGCTTCTGTTCCACTGTTCACAAATCGTATTTTATCAATATTGGGCACCATGGAAACGGCCAATTTGGCCAATTTGGTCTCAATCTCTGTGGGCATCCCAAAAGAGGTTCCTTTTTTTGCCTTTTCTATAACCGCATTGATTACGGGTTCATAGGCGTGTCCCAAAATTAACGGCCCCCAAGAAGCTATATAATCTATAAACTTGTTTCCGTCTTCATCATACAAATAAGCTCCTTTGGCCTCTTTAACAAAAATTGGGTCGCCGCCAACTGCTTTAAATGCCCTAACGGGAGAATTTACACCACCGGGAATATATTGTTTGGCCTCAGCAAACAAAGCACTGCTTCTTTGGTATATCATTTTATTTTTTGGCTTTTTCGGTTTTTATAATAAGCTCCTGCCCTACGGACAATAAACTACTTTCCATTTTGTTCAATTTCATAAGCTCTGGAACAGATATATAATACTTCCCTGAAATAGAATATAGGGTATCCCCTTTTTCTACAATATGGGTACTGTAGTCATACCTTTTAGGGGATATTTGCACCACATCCGCCCCTTTTACCATTTTCCCATCATATTTGTACAATTGATACTTCTCTATCAAGGAAATTAATTTTTGGGGATATTTTCTGTCTGTGGCATATCCGGCTGTTCTCAATCCTTTGGCCCATTTTTTATAATCGGTACTTCTATAATCAAACAAAAAGGCATAACGTGCCCTGGTTGCTAAAAATTCCGAATGATCTCTATAGGACAACATGGGATGCACATACTTTCTAAAACATTCCCCTTTTTCATCATCATCATGGAGCTCATATTCACCATACCACCCTTTATGGCATTTTATTCCAAAATGATTGTTGGTTTTTTTTGCCAATTCTCCCCGGCCGGCACCACTTTCTAAAATTCCTTGTGCCAAGGTAATACTGGCGGGAATCCCATATGCCCTCATTTCTGATTGCGCCAGTTCTGAGAAGGTGTCAATATATTCATCGACCGATGAAATATTGAATTTCACAAACTTTTTTCCGTAATCTGGCAATGGATGTTCTTCATTGTTTTTAACCACAGTAGTATTTGAATGTGTTTTATGCTTGGTGCGCTGGTTCTTCCCATACGCAGATCGCTTTTTTGCACCACATCCTGTAAGCAACACACCTAAAATTATAAGAACTCCTATTTTTCTAATCATATTTCCAATAATGGAAGTTTTCTACTTCCCAAAATTAAATTCATACCAACCACTCCTTGTAAACCTCCTGTATGAACTGCAAGAATTTTGGTCTTTGGCTTAAAAAACCCTTTATGTACCATATCTAGAATACCAAACAACATTTTTCCCGTATATACTGGGTCTAATGGAATGTGTGTGTCTTTTTTAAACTTGTTGATAAAATGCACCAACTCTGCATCTATCCTTGCATAACCACCAAAATGATAATCGGTCACCAACTTCCAATTTTCTTTAAGAGCAAATTTACGAATATCTTCTTTTAAAAAATCACCCTTTAAAGCAGGGAACCCCAAAACTTTTTGATGCTCTTTAGTTGAATTTATAATCCCTGCCATTGTACCTCCAGTACCTACTGCACAACAAATTACGTCAAAATCATCATCAGAATCACTTAAAATTTCTTCACATCCCCTTATGGCATATTCGTTGGTGCCCCCTTCTGGCAGAAGAAAAAACTTTCCAAAATCATTCTGTAAACCTTCTAAAAAAGATTGGTTCTCTTTCTCTCTGTATTTTTCCCTGGAAACAAACACAAATTCCATTCCATGTTCATGGGCCAATACCAAGGTTGGGTTGCCCCTCCATTTATCAACAAGCTCCTCTCCCCTGATCACACCTATGGTTTTTAGGCCATATTCCTTACCTGCATAGGCAGTTGCCGCAATATGATTAGAATAGGCACCACCAAATGTTAAGATAATATTGCACCCTTTGGATTTGGCTTCAATAAGATTGTATTTGAGTTTTCGGTATTTATTTCCAGAAACAAGAGGGTGTATTTCATCTTCCCTTTTAATAAAAAGAGAGATTTGCTGTTGTTTTAATATGGGCAGAAAGACTTGTTGGTTTACAACTTTCACGTTAAGGACATTAAGAACGCCAAAGGTATTTAATAAAGCTGAATGGTCTACGATGATTTAAGTACACTGTATTGTCTTCATTTTCATAAGCTTCACGTTCAAAACTTATATTCTGATAAGCTTTGTAACTGTCCAAGTATATTAAAAAACGTATACTCCATTCCAACATATAGAAAAAGTAAAAAGGAAAGATAAGCAGTTCTCTTTGTTGCAATAAATGAATTCTTTCATGATTGATCAAAACAACATCTTCTTTAAGAGATGGGTTTTTAAGAATGATAAAAGGCCAAAGCGATAGGCCCACATAATTCTTGTAAAAAAAATGTTTAAAAACTAAAATCATAAATCTCTAGAATGCTCAATACCAAATATAGCAGTTAAAACAACCTGATTAATACCAAACCAGTTATGTTACCAACAAATAAGTCAACCAGCTTATAAAGCATAAAATGTATTGTAACCATATGCTCAACAGCAAACGTCCCAATAAGTTATTAACCAGTAATATCTTAATTTTGCAACTATTAATGCATCAGGCACCAAAGAAAGTTCAGCATATATGAAAGAAATTATCCCCTTAGAAGAAGGTGATTTTTATTTATCCCCTGAAGGCTATAAAGTTTTTACAGAACAATACCATTTAAAAAGAGGATCTTGCTGTGAAAGCAATTGTAGGCACTGCCCATATGGATACAACCCCAAGACCAGCTCTAGATAAGAATAAATTAGGGTTTTCGGCATGATTTTTGAGAACTTATTTTATATACAAAACATCCTTAGTTAACTAAAAATAAATTTGTTATGAAAAAATTTAAAGCATTTGCACTGCTCCTAATGGCATTGCTGTTTTTAGGTTCTTGCGTTTCAGTACGTGTAGCATCTGATTACGACAAAGAAGCAGATTTTAATGCATATAAAACGTATGCATTTTATAAAACAGGAATAGACAAAGCCCAAATTTCTGATTTAGACAAAAAAAGAATCCTGAAAGCTATTGATGCAGAAATGACCTCAAGAGGATTTGTTAAATCTAGCAACCCTGATTTACTGATAAGTATCTTTACCAAGGAAAAAGAGCGAATTGACATCTACAACAATTATTGGGGTGGTCGCTATGGTTGGGGATGGAGCCCTTATTACTACGGCCATGGAAATAGTATAAGTACTAGGACAGAAGGTTCATTATACATAGACTTGATTGACGCAAAAAACAAAGAACTTGTTTGGCAAGGAAAAGGGGTGGGCTCTTTGAGCAATACTCATAACATAGAAAAGAAAGAGGAGCGTATACGAGAATTTGTTTCTCAAATTTTACAGAAATATCCCCCTGAATTGGCTTCTAACTAAAAAACAAAAAACCACCTTAAAAAGTGGTTTTTTGTTTTTTATAAAAATGTTAGCATTAGAAAAAATGAAGGACTAACTATTAAAACTCCATAAACGAATACCTATTTTTAAGACTCTTGATTTTTTCTTGAAGCAATTCAATAAATTTCTGATGCTCTTCAGATTCTGGACTAAAAGGTCTGTGCAACAAACCTCTCTGAATAGCATCTACCTCATCCATTGTGGGAAATGTATTTCCTGAAATCCAAACAGTTTTAAACTTCTCCCAGATATAATCAATAGCCAACTCATTTGGGTGCACCATATCCTTTCCATAAAAACGATAGTCCCGGAGCTCGTCCATCATAATTTCGTAGCTTTCAAAATAGGACACATTGTGTTCCTCTATTATTTGGTGTACAGCAGTGATTAAATGCGCTTTACTTTGCTGATTTTCCACAAAACCATCTTTTAAATGACGAACAGGAGAAATAGTAAAAATGATTTGTGCTTTTGGATTGGCAACAGCTATTAACTGAATTATATTTTCTAAACTCTTTATAATCTCTTCAACAGACAACAATTCTTTAGTGAATTCCTTTTGGGGTACTTTATGACAATTGGCAACTATGTTGTTTGATGCTAAGTTCTGATATACCCATGCCGTTCCCAATGTGATTATTATGTGGGTGGATTTGGTTATTTGTTCTTTTGTTACTTGTAGTGCTCCATTTAAATTTTGAAGCAATTTGCTCTTGGAGTTCGTCGATATGCCTGAATGTGCAGAAAAACACATCCATTGCCCATTTTTATTAAATACATCTTGCTCTGTATAACAACTATTCTCAACAGCTCTTTGAACTAAGTTTTCAATTGCCAAAGAATGAAACAATATCCCAAACGGATTTTGGAGAGACTTAAATTTAAAATATTTTAATTTATCTCCAATATTCTCTACAAAACAAGAGCCTAGCAACAACAATTCACTTTGATAATCTATTTGATCATCAGTTTTTGAAAATGGTATTTGGGTTTGCAGTTTCATTTTGTCCTTTCTTATTAGACCAATGATAGGTCTTAAAACCTAACAGATTTACACTAAATACTTCTTTACCATTTCCAAAGCCTCTGGAATACCAGCAGGATTTTTACCCCCAGCAGTCGCGAAAAACGGTTGTCCACCACCCCCGCCTTGGATGTATTTGCCCAACTCCCTAACGATGTTTCCTGCATTAAGGTTTTTGGATCTAACCAATTCTTTTGACACATAACAAGAAAGCAATGCTTTATCGTTTTGTTCAGTTGCAAAAAGCAAAAAGAGATTGTCTTTGTTATTTCCCATTTCAAAACACAGGTCTTTTATTCCGCCAGCATCTAAATCTATCTTTTTTGCTAAGAATTGTATGCCATTGATTTCGGTCAGTTCATTTAACAAATCGCCTTTTAAATTCTTAGCCTTGTCTTTCAAAAGGTTTTCCAATTGTTTCTTTAATTGGGCATTTTCTTCCTGAAGTGATATTACCGCTTTAATTGGATCTTGTGTATTGTTCAATAAATCCTTAATCTCAAACAAAGTAGTGTTGTTCTTATAATAGAATTCTCTTACAGCATCAGAAGTTATTGCTTCTATTCTACGAATACCAGCAGCAACAGCTCCTTCTGACCTTATTTTAAAATGCCATATATCTCCTGTGTTCTTAACATGTGTTCCTCCACATAATTCTATTGATTGTCCAAAACGAATAGTACGCACTACATCCCCATATTTTTCACCAAATAAAGCCATAGCACCTTGTTCCATTGCTTTTTTCACAGGTACACTCCTGTTTTCTTCCAATGGCAATTGACCTTCAATCCGCGCATTCACAAAATTCTCCACATCCCTAAGTTCTTGTGTAGTCAGTTTAGAAAAATGAGAAAAATCAAAACGTAAATATTTTGAGTGTACCGCAGAACCTTTTTGCTCTACGTGTTTCCCTAAAATTTCGCGAAGTGCCTGGTGCAACAAATGTGTAGCCGTGTGATTACTTTCTGTACGTTGCCTTTGTTTTTTATCCACTACCGCCTTAAAAACCCTTGTCACATTTTTGGGAATATTTTCAGTAAAATGAATAATTTCATTATTCTCTTTCTTTGTATCTAGAATATAGATAACATCTCCATTAGAGGTTTCCAAATAGCCTTTGTCTCCTACTTGCCCTCCTCCTTCTGAATAAAAAGGAGTAATGTTAAAAACCAACTGATATTGTTCCCCTTCTTTTTTACTAGTGACTTTTCTGTATTTAACCAGTTTTACACTAGCTTCAAGCGTATCATAACCAATGAATTCTTGTTCTGGATCTTTCATTAATACGGTCCAGTCTTCTTTTGAAACCTCTGATGCCGTCCTAGACCTATCTTTTTGTTCTTTTAATGCTTTATTGAATCCTTCCTCATCAAGCTTATATCCCTTCTCGCTAAGAATCAAAGCTGTTAAATCTATAGGGAAACCATAAGTATCATACAGCTCAAATGCTTTTCTTCCATCTATTTCTTTCCCGTTATTAGATTTGATTATGCTATCTAAAAGCACCAACCCTTGATCCAACGTTCTTAAAAATGAGTGTTCTTCTTCTTTAATTACATTTTCTATCAATTGGTACTGTTCCTTTATTTCGGGATATGCTTTTCCCATATCTCTACCTAAAACTTTGACCAAACGGTACACAAATGGCTCTTTGGCATCCAAAAAAGTAAATCCATAACGAATGGCACGCCTTAAAATTCTACGAATAACATAACCTGCACCTGTATTACTGGGCAATTGGCCATCTGCAATAGAAAAAGCAACTGCCCGTACATGATCGGCAATTACCCTAATAGCAATATCTTCATCTTCGTTCTTTCCATACCTGTGATTGGTAATTGTTTCAATTTCTCTTATCAAAGGTGTAAAAACATCTGTATCATAATTAGATTTAACCCCTTGTATCGCCATACACAAACGTTCAAAACCCATTCCTGTATCCACATGTTTTTCAGGTAGGTTTTCCAATTCTCCATTGGCCTTTCGGTTGTATTGCATAAAGACCAAATTCCATATTTCCACCACCTGTGGATGATCCATATTTACCAAAGAAGCACCAGAAACTTTAGCTTTTTCTTCTTTAGAGCGAATATCTACATGAATTTCCGAGCACGGGCCACAAGGTCCTTGTTCTCCCATTTCCCAAAAATTATCTTTCTTATTCCCCATGATAATCTTATCCTTGGACACAATGGAACTCCATAGTTCATATGCTTCTTCATCCATTTTAAGATTATCCGCATCATTACTTCCTTCAAAAACAGATACGTACAAAGAATCCTTGTCTATTTTATACACCTCGGTCAACAACTCCCACGCCCATTGTATGGCTTCTTTCTTAAAATAATCGCCAAAACTCCAATTCCCCAACATTTCAAACATGGTATGATGGTAGGTATCTCTTCCTACTTCCTCCAAATCATTGTGTTTCCCGCTTACTCTAAGGCACTTTTGCGCATCTGTCACCCTTTTACACTTAGGAACGGTATTTCCCAAAAAGAATTCTTTAAACTGGTTCATCCCAGCATTGGTAAACATTAAAGTTGGGTCATCTTTAATCACCATAGGAGCAGAAGCAACTATTTTGTGGCTTTTACTCTTAAAAAAATCTAAAAACTTTGCTCTTACTTCTTGGGATTTCACACCTATTGATTTTTATATTGTTTTCTAAAGACAAAACATTAAATTAACCCTCTAGCTTTATTGTAAAAAGACAAGGTTTTATTAAATTTAACGTTCTATACAAAACTATCTTTTATATTTGTTTGTCTTGATAAAATGCAAGCACAAAAATAGAATAAAATACATTTATGTCTAAAGTAAAATATTATTACGATCCAGATACGTTGTCTTATCGGAAGATTATACCAAAAAAGACTAAAAAATACAGGAACATATTTCTATTTTTATTGGGTTCTTTCTTTTTTGGATTAATAGGACTTACTTTATTATTAAACACAGATGTTGTAAATACACCTAGGGAATTATCATTACAGAGAGAAGCTAAAAACTATGAACTTCAATTTGAGTTGCTAGACAAAAAAATGCAGCAAATAGAACAAGTATTGACCAATATAGAAGATCGGGACAATAATATCTATAGATTGTACTTTGAAGCCAATCCAATACCTGAAGAACAACGCCGTGCTGGTTTTGGAGGTATAAATAGATACAAATCTTTGGGGGGTTTTAATAATTCTGAAATGATTATTACCACCACTAAAAGGATGGATATCATTCAAAAACAACTGGTGATACAATCTAAATCATTGGATGAAATCACAATATTGGCGGAAGAAAAAGAAAAACTGTTGGCAGCCATACCAGCTATACAGCCCGTGCGAAATGCAGACCTTACAAGAATGGCATCTGGTTACGGATGGCGTTCTGATCCATTTACCAAGGCAAGAAAAATGCATAGGGGAATGGATTTTACTGCACCTAGAGGTGTCCCCATTTACGCTACAGGGGATGGTAAAATTAAACGTGCGGACAATAAATCATCTGGTTATGGAAAACACATTAGAATAGACCATGGGTATGGCTATATGAGTTTATATGCCCACATGAGCAAATACAATGTTAGAAAAGGGCAGAAAGTAAAACGTGGCGACCTTATTGGTTTTGTTGGTAATACAGGACGTTCTGAAGCTCCCCATGTGCATTATGAGGTTTTTAAGGATGGTGAACGCATCAACCCCATTAACTTTTACTATGGTAGTTTATCACCTGAAGAATTTCAAAATATGTTAAAGTACGCTACTCAAGAAAATCAATCTCTGGATTAAATGTATATAGAACTTCCTGAAAAAAGATATTATGGAATTGGCGAAGTTGCCAAAGCTTTTGGTGTAAACACCTCTTTGATTCGTTTTTGGGAAAAAGAGTTTGATGTGTTACAGCCTAAAAAAAATGCCAAGGGCAATCGTAAATTCACTCCTCAGGACATTAAAAACCTACAGCTTATATATCACTTGGTAAAAGAACGGGGTTTTACTCTTGAAGGCGCCAAAACGCATTTAAAGGAAGATAAGAAAAAAACGCTCTCTAACTTTGAAGTTATCCAAAAATTAGAATTGGTAAAAGCTGAACTTATCAAAATTAAAGATCAATTATAATAACCATTAAAAACACTAACTATGAAAAAATGGCTCATTCCTTTAATTATCATCGTTGTTATAGCATTTGGACTCTACCAATGGGCAGTAGGTTTCAATAATACGGCCGTAGAATATGAAGCAAACGCTAAAACAGCTTGGTCCAATGTTGAAAGTTCTTATCAGCGTAGAAATGACCTCATTGGTAATTTAGTAAAAACAGTACAAGGTGCGGCGGATTTTGAACGTGGCACATTGACTGATGTCATTGAAGCTAGAGCAAAAGCCACTTCTACCAATATTGATGCAAATAATTTAACTCCAGAAAACATGGCTGCCTTTCAACAGGCGCAAAGTGGATTAACTGGTGCATTGAGCAAATTAATGGTTGTAGTAGAACGATATCCTGAATTAAAAGCCAATCAGAATTTCTTGGAACTGCAATCACAATTGGAAGGAACAGAAAACAGGATAAATGTAGCCAGAGACCGCTTTAATGAAAAAGTGAATATCTATGACATACATACTACCAAATTCCCAGGGAAATTATTAGCAAGTTGGTTTGGATTTGGAGAAATGACTCGTTACCAAGCTGCTCCAGGTTCAGAGAACGCCCCAGACGTAAATTTCGATTTTAACTAAACCATGTCCAACAACAAAGTAGAGGATTTTTTAACTACTAAAGAAGAGCAAGAGATTGTCAATGCCATTCTTAAAGCAGAAAGAAATACATCTGGAGAAATCCGTGTACATATTGAAGCAACTTCTAAAATAGAGCCATATAAAAGGGCACAAGAAGTATTCCACTACTTAAAGATGGGCAACACAAAAGAAGACAACGGGGTTTTGTTGTATGTTGCCGTGCATGATAAGAAATTTGTTATTTATGGTGATAAAGGGATTGACAAAGTAGTTACCAACGGGTTTTGGGATGCCACAAAAAACCATATTCAAGCGTGTTTTACAAAAGGTGATTTTATGCAAGGAATCATAGACGGTATATTAAAAGTTGGCAAAGAATTAGAAAGCCATTTTCCATGGAGACATAATGATACTAATGAACTGAGCAATGAAGTATCTAAAGGTTAGTTTTCTTTTTCTATTTTTAAGTTGTACTCCTCTTTGGGCACAATTTAAGATTCCCGAAAAACCACAGTTACAAACTAGTGTTTATGATTATATAGAACTTTTGCCCGCTTCTCAAAAAAAGGCTCTTGAGCAAAAACTAATTCGGTACTCTGACAGTACCTCAACGCAAATTGTTGTTGCTGTCATTAATTCTACCGAAGGGGAGAACATTAACTACCTTGGTGCGCAATGGGGAGAGAAATGGGGTATTGGTCAAGCAGATAAAGATAATGGCATATTATTACTTTTGGCCAAAGGCGATAGAAGAGTGGCCATTAATACAGGCTATGGTGTTGAGGGCAATCTAACCGATGCTGTCTCCAAAAGAATTATTGAAACTGTCATTATCCCTGAATTTAAAAAAGGGGATTATCATGCAGGTTTGGACAAAGGTTCCGATGCTATTTTTAGTGCTTTAAATGGAGAATTTGAAGAGGACAGGAATTTTAACGATGATACTAGCTTTCCATTAGAATCTATTTTACCTATCATCATCTTTTTTGTCATTTTTATCATTCTATCCCGTAGAAATAAAAGAAACGGTGGTGGTAAAAATGGAGGCAGGCGTTCCACTGGAATGGACTTGTTGGACATCATTATCCTAAGCAACATGGGGCGTGGAGGCTATCGCTCAGGTTCGTCTGGTGGCGGATTTGGAAGTGGCGGTGGCTTTAGTGGTGGTTTCGGCGGTGGCGGCTTTGGCGGCGGCGGCGCTTCTGGAGGATGGTAATTTTAAGTTATCAAACCAACTAATAGCCAAAATCCGTAACAATGGTTTCGGCTCCACTTTACCAGATAGCTGTCTTCTTCCTAATCTACTTCTTCCTCATAAAAATAGAAACAGGCACTCCATTAAAATCAAAATGCTCTCGCAGCTTATTTTCTAAAAAACGCTTGTACGGATCACGCACATATTGTGGCAGATTACAGAAAAAAGCAAATTGCGGGTATGGTGTTGGTAATTGGGCGCAAAATTTAATTTTCACATATTTCCCTTTATAAGCCGGTGGTGGGTTACGTTCTATGATAGGTAACATAATATCATTCAGCTTACGGGTAACCACTTTTTTGGAACGGTTCTTAAACACTTCCACAGCAGTTTCTATTGCCTTAAAAATACGTTGCTTGGTGAGTACAGAAATAAAAATAATTGGAACATCTGTAAAAGGCTCCATGGATTCTTTTATTTTCTGCGTATACTGCTTTATGGTATTGGTTTCCTTATCCTCTATTAAATCCCATTTATTGACCAAAATAACAATGCCCTTGTTATTGCGCTGTGCCAACCAAAAAATGTTTTGCACCTGTCCATCAAAACCACGGGTGGCATCCATTATTAAAATACAAACATCAGAATGTTCTATAGCCCTTACCGAGCGCATTACGGAATAAAACTCCAAATCTTCCTTGACCTTGGCCTTTCTTCTTATTCCTGCCGTGTCCACCAAATTAAATTCAAAACCAAAACGGTTGAATTTAGTATCAATACTATCACGGGTTGTGCCAGCAATATCAGTCACTATATATCTTTCTTCCCCTATCAAAGCATTTATAAAAGAGGATTTTCCCGCATTTGGCCTCCCAACCACAGCAAATCTTGGAAGCTCACTTTCTTCTTCAACCGTCTCTGGAAGCACTTTTATCAAAGCATCCAACAGCTCTCCTGTCCCACTTCCGTTAATACTGGAAAGAGTGTAGTATTCCCCTAATCCTAAAGAATAAAATTCCACCGCATCTGCATCACGTTGTGCATTGTCCACTTTATTGATTGCTAAAAAAACAGGCTTATCAACTTTACGGAGCAATTTAGCCACGTCCTCATCCATTCCAGTGACACCAGATTCCACATCAACCATAAAAATTATGGCATCGGCCTCATCTATAGCAAGTTCTACCTGCTTGTCAATTTCTTTCTCAAAAACATCATCGCTGCCAACAACGTAGCCACCAGTATCTATTAACGAAAATTCTTTGCCGTTCCAATCACTTTTTCCATAATGGCGGTCTCTTGTAACGCCACTTATGGCATCTACAATTGCTTCTCTACGTTGTATTAATCGGTTAAAAAGAGTTGATTTTCCTACATTGGGTCTCCCTACAATGGCTACTATAGCACTCATGCTTCCTTATTTTGCGACAAAAGTACTATTAATATCCGAAGAAAAAATAGTATCTTTTACTTTCCAAACAACTGATTACGTGAAAACATTGCCCAATGATATTGTTTTAAGACCCAGATTTGAAATAGAACTGGAATCTCCTAAAAATAACGTGTTGCAATTTTTTGAAGAAACTAAAGAGAATAATTTTTTAGTGAAGCGTATTGATGAGCATGTTTTTATTAAATTCAAAAAAGAGCATACCCATTTTTGGTCACCACAACTTCATCTAGAAATCAACAGAGAGAAAAACGACACTAGTAAAATATATGGGAAATATGGACCCAACCCAACTTTATGGACTTTTTTTATGTTTTTACATTTTGGGATTGCTACTATCTTTATTTTCTTCAGTATTTGGGGGTATTCTAATTGGTCCTTGGACAAATCGTATGGACTTCAATTGGGCATTCTTGTTTTTATGGTAATGATTTGGGTTTCTTTATATGTTTTTGGTAGAGCTGGAAAAGCCAAAGGAAAACCACAAATGAATGAATTATGTGATTTCATGAAAGAAATACTCAGCCCTTTAAAAAGGGTTACTTATTGTAACCAAAACGCTTCAACTGTCTAGCATTACTACGCCAATTTTTATTCACTTTTACGTACAGCTCCAAGTATACTTGTTTGTCAAAGAATTTTTCCAAATCTTTCCTAGCCTCTACACCTACTCTTTTTAACGCGCTTCCTTTATGCCCAATGATGATTCCTTTTTGAGAATCTCTTTCTACCATGACCAAAGAACGAATCTTTATTATTTTTTCATCCTCAAAAAACTCCTCTGTTTCAATTTCAACTGAATATGGAATTTCCTTTTTATAATGAATCAATATTTTCTCCCTAATGGTCTCATTCACAAAAAAACGTTCTGGCTTATCCGTTAATTGATCTTTAGGATAATACGGTGGTGCCTCAGGAAGTAGTTCTATAATCCGTTCAAAAACTTCTTTAACGTTAAAGTTTTTCAATGCAGAAATCGGGTGTATTTCCGCCCTGGGCAATTGCTTTTGCCAATACTGTACTTGCTCTTCTAAAATTTCTTGTTCTGTAGTATCAATCTTGTTCAACAACAACAGTATTGGGATTTTACTGTTTTCTATTTTTCTAAAAAATGATTCATCTTTTAAGGCTTTCTCCCCTATTTCAACCATATAAAGAAGCACATCTGCATCTTCAAAGGCAGATTTTACAAAATTCATCATGGAAGATTGCAACTCATAGGCCGGTTTTATAATTCCAGGGGTATCTGACAATATCATCTGAAAATCTTCTCCATTTACAATTCCCAAAATACGATGTCGGGTAGTTTGAGCCTTTGAAGTAATTATAGACAGTTTTTCGCCCACAAAGGCGTTCATTAAAGTAGATTTTCCCACGTTGGGATTGCCAATGATATTTACGAAGCCTGCTTTATGCATAAAATGTATTTGTGCAAAGGTACAATTAACCTTTCTTAAGATTAGAAAAATAGATTTTCATTGCCTTGTTTACTTTAGGTGCCAAATAGATTACAGCAATCATATTTGGGATTACCATAAGGGCATATGCCAAATCAATTAAATTGATTACTAGGTCTACAGATGCTATGGAAGCAAAAACTATAGTGACTACAAAATACCAATTGTAGTATTTTCCAATTTTGGCATTGGTCAAAAATGATAATGATTTAACACCGTAATAGGAATAGGTAAACAAGGTTGACAATGCAAAAGCTGCAACAATGACCATTAATAAAATATCCCCGTAGCCAAAAAGTTCTCTTTTAAAGGCAATCAATGTCATTACTATTCCATTACTTTCTGCTTCTAGATAAGCACCACTCAATATAATAACGATGGCAGTTAGCGTACAAACAATAATCGTATCAATAAACGGTCCCAGCATGGCTACCAATCCTTCTTGTATAGGCTCGTCAGTTTTAGTCTGTCCATGATACATAGGGGCACTTCCCAAACCTGCTTCATTAGAAAACATAGCCCTACGAACCCCTAATATCACCAAGCCCATAAAACCTCCTGTTACCGCTGTTTTAAAATTAAATGCTTCAGTAAGAATCAATTTGAACGATGTCCAAATTTCTGATACATTCATAAACATAACAGCAGCAACCGCTATAAAATAGACCACAACCATAAATGGTACAATCGTAGTAGCAACCTTGGCTATTTTTTTAAGTCCTCCAAAAATCACAAATGAAGTAATGATTGCTAAAAATATTCCAATGATAAGTTTCCAATTAAAATCTCCCAAGGCATATAATGTCTCATTGGGATTTACCACATTCATAAAGGTTTGGGTAAACTGATTGGCAGTAAACACGCCTAAAAAACCAAATAGGCCTGCTACACAGAAAAATGTGGCCAATGGTTTTGCTTTCTTACCCATTCCTTTGGTGATGTAGAACATAGGACCACCTTGTAACTGTCCTTCAGAATCTTCTCCCCTATACATAATGGCAAGGCTGCAGGAATAAAATTTAATGCACATACCGATTAAAGCTGTCATCCATATCCAAAAAACAACACCTGGTCCACCCATGTAAATAGCTATAGCGACCCCAGAAATATTTCCAAGACCAACTGTAGCCGCAACAGCAGAAGACAGTGCCTGTAAATGACTCACCTCGCCTTTCGCATTGGGGTCATCATATTTCCCCATGGTAATGCCTATAGCATGCCCAAAATAACGATAAGGCAAAAACTTTGAATAAAACATTAAAAACAGCCCGCCTCCAATAAGTAAAACAAACATTACCTTTTCTGCATAAGGTATTATACTGGACAAAAAATCATTAATTATTTCCATAGATTTTGTAAAACTCGAAGATATGGAATTTCAGCTTTTGTATCTTGAAGTTGATAAATATCCTTAGATAAGTTTTGATAACTGTAAAAAAGCGTTGTATCTTTGCCGTCCGCATTCGGCTAGAATGCTGATAAACATCTCGTCGGACTCATAACCCGAAAGTTGAAAAACTAAAGTGAGATTGGTTACATCGCGGGATAGAGCAGTAGGTAGCTCGTCGGGCTCATAACCCGAAGGTCACTGGTTCGAGTCCAGTTCCCGCTACTAAATTAAGAGTCAATCGCTTGTATATCAGGTGATTGACTTTTTTTATTCCCGATATTTTTCCAACTTTTCAACACACCGGATCAAGTATAAAACGGATCAAGACCAATTGTTGTGTTTAAGCAAATATTCTAGTTAGTCTAAAGAGGAAGAATTCTACGTTTCTCACGCCTCTGAACTGTGCTCTAAAAGCGGATCAAGCGCAAAACTTGTGTGAGAATTAAATATATAGTTTGATTTTTGTAAAAAAGACAGCTTTGGATTTATCACTAGACCTTTTAAAATTAGTATTACCTGAATTATTAGTAAGCCATTTTGA
>Ga0256845_1000931_pt1 | contig 25012 bp, 24 predicted proteins | sample RiftiametaG_FD_189101 | JGI IMG/M metagenome (GOLD analysis project Ga0256845, IMG submission 189101) | Tube worm associated microbial communities from hydrothermal vent at the East Pacific Rise, Pacific Ocean - Riftia | ecosystem: Host-associated > Annelida > Integument > Unclassified ... | reverse complement strand
TGCCAAAGGGCACTCCGCCGCCCGCGATCATCGTTCGTCCCTTGCCGGCCAAGGGCGAGTCGATCATCTGAACCGTGATCAGAGAATTACCGAGGCGAATGGCCATGCCTGGGGTCATCTCGATGGTCGAGAGGCGTCGTCCGTCGAGCAAGAACGACCCGTTGGTCGAGCCCAGATCGACGAAGCGAAGTACGCCCGCCTGGAAGGTGATCTCACCGTGCCTGCCGGAGACCTGAGAGTCTCGCAGGGCGATGTCGCCGAGGTCGCGGCCGATCGTCAATCGGTCGCGGTTGGCGAAGGTCCGGGTCTCTGGCGGCCGGTCGACATATTGGATGTGCAGCGTGAAGGAAGCCATCGTCTCTCCGAGTCGCGCTAAGCTCTGGCGCAGTGTCACAAATGCACACTGCCAGACGCAATAATCCCGCCGATTCGGCTGATGAGCAATCCCCTCCGTGTCCGTGGGGGCCGAGCGAGCGCCAGAGTCTCCTGAGTGAGCTTCGGGGCGGGCCGAATTCCGAGCCCACGCGCTGGGATCTCATTGTCGTCGGTGCCGGCATTACGGGCGCCGGGATCGCGCGCGATGCGGCGATGCGCGGACTTCGGGTGCTCGTGCTCGAGGCCCAGGACCTGGCCTACGGTACATCGTCACGCTCTTCGCGGCTGATCCACGGCGGCGTCCGCTACCTCGAACAGGGGGAGGTCGGCCTGGTCTACGAGGCCCTACGCGAGCGCTCGCGGCTCTACAAGACCGCCTCGCATCTCGTTCAGCCGGCGAATTTTCTCTTTCCGGCCTACCGGGGCGATCGCCTGCCGCTCTGGCAGCTGCGGGTCGGACTCGCGCTTTACGACGCGCTCAGCCTCTACAGGACCCACCACCGAACCCTGGGCCCGGGGCGCACCCGCAGCTACGAGCCGTTGCTCGCGGGCACCGGGCTCCGCGGCGCGGTGGTCTACGAAGATGCGGTCACCGATGACGCTCGCCTGACTCTCACCACGGCACAAAGCGCCCGGCGCAGCGGCGCTCAGGTGCTGACCTACGCAGAGGTCGTCGGCCTGGGTTGCGACGCCGAGGGACAGTGGGTGAAGCTCGCCGAGGGCCTGACCCTGCGGGCAGCACAGGTCATCGTCGCCGCCGGACCCTGGACCAGTGAGCGCCTCCTCGGCGAGACCGGTCGCGATTTACTTGCGCTGTCCAAGGGAATCCATGTGGTGATGCGCGCGAGCGACGTGCCGATTCGCCAGCCGCTGGTTGTGCAGGTCCCGGGCGGTAAGCGCATCGTCTTTGTCATCCCCTGGGGGACGCGCACCTACCTGGGCACGACCGACAGCGCTTACGAGGGAGATCCCGGGGCGAGCGGCGTCGACGAGAGCGACTACGACGAGCTTTTTCCACTGATCCGGCGGATCCTGCCGACGGTGCAGCTGACCCGCGATCGCGTCGTCTCGGCCTGGTCAGGGGTCCGTCCACTGGTGCGCGGCACCTCCAAGAGATCGACCGTCGTAATTTCCCGCCGCCATCGCCTCGTCGAGAACGATGCGGGCATCATCGGCCTTGTCGGCGGCAAGCTGACCACCTACCGGGCGATGGCCGAGGAGGCCGTCGACCACGTCATCCCCGACCTGCGAAGAGCAGCACCGGAGCGGCGGCTCGCGGCCTGCGAGACCGACCAGCGGCCTCTCGTGTCAGGAGCACCGCTCTGCGCTGCAGAGCTCTGCGATCCGCTGCTCGCCGATCTGGCACCGCGTCACGGTCCGGCTGCCCGCGAACTTGCGGCTCGGGCCCGTGCACAGCCCGAGCTTCTGGGGCGCTTGGTCGAGGATCTGCCCTACCGCTGGGTCGAGGTCGATCAAGCGATCCGCTTCGAGGGCTCCTGCCACCTCGACGATATCCTCCGTCGCCGTTTGCCTTTAGCCCTCACCGATGCGCGCCACGGAGGCGGCGTTGCCCGTCGGATCGCCGAGCGTGTGATCGATGCCCGAGGTGGCTCGGGCCGCGATGTCGACGAGGAGATCGATCGCTACCGCGAACGCCTGCTCCGAGAGACAGGTTACGATCTCGAAAGGGCCTCGAGCTAAATCTAGCCGAAGAGCCAGATCACAGCTCGGGTCATCCAGCTCGTTTCGAGGTTTGCGCCGACGTAGAGCCCACCGGTAAAAATGCCGCCGAGGATGAGGCCCGGCGTGGCCACCCAACCGAGGACCCAGCGGACTCTCGAGGTCGATGACGGCCCCTCGGCGCCATCGCTAGCGGGGTCTTGTTCCGAATTGTGTGCCGGTTTTTTCGCCATGGTCACTCGCTCCCCTCGCTCGCAGGGGCCCCGTGGGCGTCTTCTGCGGCGGCATCGGCGGCATCGTCGGCATCGCCTTGCGGTATCACTGGGTCTGTCACTGGGTCTGTCGCGGGGTCTGTCGCGGGGGCGTCGTTGGCCGCCCGCCATGGGGCCGCGAGTTTGCCGCGCAGCATTGCAGCTCGGCTCTCGGCATCGATCCACAGGGGTTGCGAATCGTCGGCGAGTACGTCGGCCATCCACGAACCGCGTCGCCAGGCATTGCTGCCGGGGTCACCGATCGCCGGGGCCCCGAGCAGGCGGCCGACGACAAAGAGCAGGCTGCGCAGGTGGGGTGCCTGACGTGATCGTGGGCTGTGGGGCACCACCGCACAGTCACCGGAGAGAGCCTCTTTTTCGGTGAAGGTGTCGTTGGCGAAGACGAGTACGAGATCGGCACCGTCGCGGGATTTTTGTCTGTCGCAGAGTTCGCGCAGCTTGGGACCCTGACCGGAGGGCGCATCTTGCCAGAGGGAGATCGACTGCAGCTGCAGACGGAGGCCTGTCTGTGCGTCGTACACCTGCGAGGCCCACTCGACGGTCTGATTGACATAGGCGAAGGGATCCGCGGCCTTTGCAGCCCAGGCGCCATCGACCCACACCTTGACCTTGACGGTCACGGGCTCCCGGAGCATCGCTTGGAGCTCTAGGGGCAAGCGCTCGGGCAGGGTGAGCGTGAGGGGCATCGTCGGGCGCAGCGGTGGGTCGAGCAGCGTCGGCGCGGGTTTTGGTTCGATGCCCGTCGGCGGAGTCACCGTTTCTACGGGGGTGGGATTTGGAGTGGGGGTGGGATTTGGAGTAGGCGTCGTCGGAGTGGGTGTCGACGGAGTGGCTGGCCCGTCTGGAGCTGTGGACGCGACAGCCTTGGCACCGACGCTTAGGGCTGAGATGGCGCCGACGCGGGTGCTGATCCAGCCGTGCGGAGCAGCCGACGGAGCAGCCGACGGCACGGCCACATCCATGCCGAGCCAGTCCTTTTCGAAGGAGAGGATCGCCGCTCGATGCGTGTGTCCGTTGTAGACCCCGGCGGTGAAGAGACCCAAGACTAGGCCTACCGGTAGACCCAGCAGGAGGAAGAGCTTGGCGAGAGCCTTGATGCGTACGCGCGGCATGGAATTCGGCGGAGTATACTGCCCAGATCTTAGAACTGCCCGAAGGTCTCAGAGATTCCCGCCGGCGGCCTCGGTAGGCGGTTTCAGCAGAGATCGCTCAGGCCAATGGCTCTAGTTGGCTCAGTCTGCGGAGGCGTGCTCGCGGGTGAGCATGAGGAGCACAGCTTCGGCGCCTTCTTGGACTTCGTGGCGGTAGCGCGAGCCTCTGCGGCGCGAGAGTCGATCGCCGGGCGTGGCGATCTGACCGTCTTCGTCGCGGAGCTTGCCCTCGAGCAGCAAGAGCTCGGCCGAGGTCACCGATGAGGGTCGTGGTAGCACCGTGCCAGCGTTCGCGCGGACGAGTGTTGCGCTGAGCTGGGAGTCGCCGCTTAGCACTGTTCGGGTGCGCACACCGCTGTCGCCTTCGGTCCATCCGACCCGATGATCGACGGTTGTCAGCACTGTGTAAGCGGTGTCGATATCGACGTCGAGAAAGGCCGTGACCCGGTCGCGGAAGGGCAGCAGACGTTTGCGTCCTTGCAGCGACGCGAGCAAATTCTTGAAGACACGCGGCGAGGGTTTGCTGGAGATCGTGTAGAGGGCGACGCTGTGGGCCGCCTTGAGGGCTGCGGCCTCGGCGGTCGACTTCACCGACCCCGTTGCCATGATCGATTCGATGCGAACCCGCTCATCAGCGAAGAGTTCACCGAGGAGATAACCGGCCATCAGGTCTTCAGGACGCGTGCTCATTGTAGTGTCTCCTTGGGGGCCTTTTCCTCGTCGTGGTCAGTCGCCAAGGGCGACGCGGATCGACTCGAGGGCATTGGCGATCTCGCTGGCGACGCGAGTTGTCGGAACCTTGGCCCGGGCGCCGATCTTTTCGGAGGAGAGGCCCTCGAAGTAGGCGAGTTGGAGCATGTTGCGCTGCTTTGGCGGCAGTAGGTCGATGACCCGCTGGATTTGCTCGCGGTCGGTGGCCTGGGAGGGCGCATCGTTGTCGCTGAGCACGTACGAAATCTGGGTATCCTCCATAGACACCATTTTGCTGGCCTTGCGGGTGCGCAGACGTTCGAGGGCCCGTTGGCGGAGATGCATCAAGAGCCAGACGCGGACCGGGCAGCCCTCGGGATCGTACTGCGACGCCTTGGTCCAGATCTCGAGGAAGACATCGCGCAGTACTTCTTCGGCGAGGGTACGATCGCCGAGGATGCGTTGCGCTACGCCGAAAAGCAGCGGGGCGTAGGCCCCGTAGAGGGCGGTGATACCGTCGGCGTCACCTCGGCCAGCGGCCTCGAGCGCAGCATTATCGTCGTATTCTGGCGTATCGGCCATTGTTGCTCGGGGGACGTGATCAGCGTCGTGTGATCGCGGGATGCTTGTCAAGCGAGCGGCTGTCCCATTGGCGACGAGCGGTTCGGTAGGTGTGCGAGTACGCGAGGGCGCGTCTTTTAAGAAGTTTGCTCGTGGCCGCCTCGGCTGCCCTCCAGTCTCTTTGGGACAGGTTTAACGAGTGCTCGAATCAGGGCACAAGGGTCGATTGCAGTTTTGCCCGCAGGGGCGAAAGTCGCACTTGGGTCTCGCTTGTAGAGGGCGTATTTCGGCGGCGTTGTCTGGGGGCAGTTTTGTGCGCAGGGGCGAAAGCAACGCGTGTGTCGCAGAATTAGGACATTCCCGCGCGATGGTCGCTCGCCTCCCAAATCGCCTACGATGCCGGCGTGCGTGACGGACTTGCCCTCTCGCCGCGATTGTCCGCGATCGCTGCGCTGGTTCCCGACGGAAAGATCGTCGCCGACATCGGTACTGACCACGCTCTGATCCCGACGGCGCTCGTGATCGGCGGTCGCATCAAGCGGGCGATCGCCAGCGATCGACGGCCGGGCCCGTTGGCTGCGGCCCGCCGGACTGTCGTCCTGCACGGCGTCGAGGAGCGGGTGAGTCTGCGCTTAGGCGAAGGCCTTACGACGATCGATGAGGGCGAGGCCGAAGTCGTGATCATTGCCGGCATGGGCTCGGAGACTCTGCGGTCGATCTTAGATGCGGGCCTCGATCGATTGTCTTCGGTCGAGCGCCTCGTACTCCAGCCAAACGGCGAGGTCGAGCCGGTCCGTCGCTGGCTCGTCAGCCGCGGTTGGGATCTGGTCGACGAGCGTCTGGTGGAGGAGAGAGGTCACTACTACACGGTGGTTGCTGCCGAGGCGGCGGTCGGCGGTCGGCGGCGTTATATCGCCGCCGATTGGCGCCTCGGGCCGATTCTTAGGGTTCGACGGGGATTGCTCTTCGAGCGCTTTGTGGCGGCGGAGCTGCGTCGTTGCGAGCTCGCCCTCGCCGCAGTACGGCGGGCGCCGATCCCCAAAAAGCGCCGGCTCGCCGTCCTTGGGGCCACCCGCGCACTCCTCCTCAACGAGCTCGTCGGCGGAGCAGAGCGTCTGCGTACGTGCTAGGACTGAGGGCATGCCCGCGAAGCAAGAACTGACCGCGGTCCGCCTCGACAAGTGGCTGTGGGCGGCGCGCTGCTACAAAACCCGCGGCCTGGCCTCCGAGGCCTGCGCGGCTGGGCACGTCAAGGTCAACGGCAACTCGGCCAAGGCCTCCAAGACGACCCGCATCGGCGACGAAATCCACGTACGTCTCGGGCCTTGGACGCGGATCCTTGTTGTGCTCGCGCTCGCCGATAAGCGCGGCTCTGCGGCGATCGCCCGCGAACTCTACGAAGATCGCAGCCCGCCACCGCCGGCCAAGGATCCCTCGGCGATGGCGCTGCCAAAGCGAGATCGTGGGGCCGGACGGCCGAGCAAACGCGAGCGGCGTAAGCTCAACGATCTCCGCCGCAGCTGATTCAAAACTCTAAATACATGTCTTATAGGACATGTAAAAATAGACGTGGTTCGGCGAGCGAGCTTAGGGGGATGCAGCTGCCGACGTTTTGTCGGATCGAGGGGCCCCGGGGGTGGTGAGTGAGCGGCTCAGTCCTTCTTCATTCGCCAGATCCGCTGAGCGGCGATCACGGCGAGGTAGGGGTCGCCGCGGTGGGGTGAGCCGGCGTCGCGCAGGCGTTCGACGGCTCCGGTGACTCGGATTCGATCACCGCCGACGATCGATTGCACCTCGCTGCGCAGGCCCAGGCCGTAGCGTTCGAGCAGCTGGTGGTGGAGTTCGCTGACATCGCGGCCCCGATCGACGCGCACGAGCAGGCGCAGTCCGTTGCGGTGGAGGATAAAGTCGACCGCTTGGTGGCAGGTCAGCTGGAAGGCGCGGGAACTCGTGGGGGCTGCGCCATCGATGCCCGCGGTCGTGCTTTGGGGCCAGGCGCCGTAGTCGATGGCGATGCACTGGGTGCCCTCGAGCGGGCATTCGATCGTCTCGAGGGCTTCGATCTCACCGCAGAGTTCGACCTTCGAACCCGGCGTGACATCGTGCTCGGCGAGTTCGCCGAAGTCATCGATTACCAGTGGGCGAAAGCGGCGAAAGAGGCGGTTCCACAGGCTCATACGAGGGGACTCGTGGGACAGGTTTAGCCCGGGGGAGGCGGTATTGGATCGACCTCGCGCTCGTCTAGGAGGATCACCGGCAGTGCCTTGCCGCGGCCCGGGCTCCAGTGAAGAAGAGTGCCTTGGCTGCCTTCGATCCGGAGGAAAGTGTACTGGATGCGATCGCGGGGCAGGAAGACATCGTGGGTGAAGACCGCGATCCAGGTGCCGCTGTTGAGGTACCAGGAGGGGCGAGAAACCACGCTTTTAAGGCGCCAGAGAACCTCTTCGTGGGTATGGCCAAAACACACGAGGGGCACGTCTAGGCGGGCACCGATGGCCTCTGCGGCGCGGCGAAGGGGGCGGGCGGCGGGCTCTTGCGAGGGTCGCAGCAAGGTGTAGCCGATGACTGCGATCGCGAGCAGGAGGAAGACAAAGTCGAGGAGCAAGAAGAGCGACGCCTTGAAGAGAAAGCGCTCTTGGAGTTGGCCGATCGAGTGGAATCCAGCGAACCACAGGCCGGCGACCGAGAGGCCTATGAGCAGGGCGCCGGCGAAGTCGCGGAGGATCTGCCAGCCGAGCGCGCGGATGGTGGTTGTGATGTCGCCGCCGACGGTCTTGAGGTCGTCGATCGCTCGCAGGTCATCGCCAAGGCCGCTGCTCTCGGCGAGTTCGGCGAGTTCCTCTTGGTGGCGTTTTCGGAGTTGTTCGCGGGCGCGGCTCGAGGTGGTTGCGAGGCGCCGCATGACCTGCCACCAAAAACGTCCATGGCTGGCGATCGCGCGGCCGATGAGGCCCGGCTGGTGGACGATAAGCCAGCGGAAGTAGCGGAAGTTGGCGCGCGTGCTCGGCACGATGAAGGTGATGTGACCGAAGGAGTTAAAGAGGTAGCGCTGGAAAAAATTACCGAGGGGCATGTCCTCTTCGTAGGCGACGAGCGATGCTTTTTCGTCCTCGAGCTTGGTGCGCAGGTTGTAACGAAAGGCGTTCTCGGGATCGTACTGACAGCCGTGCTCGATCCATACCCGACCGGGCTCGTAGTAAAACCAAGGGCGAAACGAGAGCAGCCGGGCGGCACGTTGGGGGGCCGCGTCGGGCCCGATTGCGGTGACGCGGGCGAGGATCTGTGAGCGGATCTCCTCGTGGATCGCGGGCCACTGGATCTCGTGGTCGTGATTGCCGGGCAGAAAAATGACCTCGTAACCGGCGCTGAGGATCTGGGCGAGGCCGTCGATGAATTCGGGATGGCCGTTGAGGATCTCGCGGATCAGGGCAGTTGCCTGGGCGCCGGTCATCGCGGGGCCGTAGCGACGCTCGCGACGTGACGCTGCGCTCTCGGCCTCGAGGCGATCGGTACGCAGGAGATCAAAGGCATCGCCGTTTAGGATCAGTTTAAAGGGACGGCTGCGCTCACGGGCTTCGGTACAGAGATAGGAGCAAAACGCGAGGAAATCGGCGTCGTAGAAAAACGTCTCGAGTTCGAAGTAGCGGCCGGTCGCCGGGTTCTTGCCGCGGCCGATGTGCAGATCGCTGACGACGATCAGATCGTGCTCGCCGTCGCGGGCGTGGTCGTTGGCTTGCTCGGCGTGCACGGGCGCTGCTCTCGCAGTGTTCCGCGGGCTGTCGCGGGTCCCCGAGTGTAGCCGGAATTGCGGGGCGATGGCGGTCATGCGGGGCGGGAGTTCTCGGCGGTCGCGGTGGCGAACGGTGGTGCTATCCTTCGCCGAAATTCTGCACGAGCTTACGATGATGACAACGACTCCCTTATTCCGAATCCTCCTCTGCGCGGCGCCCTCGATGCTCCTTCTGGCCTGTACCGGGGAGGGCTCTGTCGGTTCTTCGGCGACCTATACAACGGCGTCGGCAACGACCACGGCGACGATGACCGCGACGATGACAGAGGGCTCATCGACGACCGCAAGCGAGAGCGAGAGCGAGAGCGAGGGCACGGCCACCGAGAGCGAGAGCGGCACCGATACAACGACGACGACCGGCACCACCGCGGTCGTCGATCCCTTGGTGGTCGAGTGTGGAACTCCGCCTGGGGGCGCCGTGGGGGCCAAGTACAAGCATGCACCGACGGCCAACGGGGGGGTGCCCGGTTACACGTGGAGCGCCGAAGGCCTGCCCGAGGGCCTCGACATCAACACGTTTACCGGGGCGCTCAGCGGCGAGCCTGCGGTCGCTGGCGAGTACACCTTTGAGCTCAGCGTCAGCGACTCGGAGGGCTCGGAGGCGATGACAACCTGCCCGGGCGTGACCATCGCGGACAGCCTCAAGATCGACCTAGATGGTCTAGACGGCCCCTGTATCACCGGTAGCGCTTCGCTCCTGGATTACGTCGATGGCGGCGATGGAGCGGCGATTACCTGCAGCGTTCCGGGTGGCACGGGTAACGGCAAGTTGCCCGCTGGCATCACCATCAACGCCGAGACCTGCGAAATCGAGGGCGCGATCAACGAGGCCCGTTACGGTACCTGGGCGTGGATCGTCAAGGCTTCGCAAAACGGTGTCGAGGTCTTTGTGCCCTACTGCGCGACCCAAAACGAGCAGGCCCCTGGCGCCTACGCGATCAAGGGCACTCACAGCGGTGGCGATCAGCTCACGCCCGCGGCCGGCTCCTTCGAGGTCGGTGAACTCGTCAAATTTGACGGTGAGGGAGAGCCGCGTTTTGAGGTCACGACCGAGTGCGGCAACGCCTGTTTCTACGGCTATGTCTATTCGGTGAGCCCCAGCCCCTTTGGCGGCGGCGCCTGCAAGGGCGACAAGGACGGTTGCTACGGACTCTGCCCGCTGGTCAACGATCCCGACGAAGACGACGGTGACAAGCAGGTGAGTTGCTCGTTGTTGCCCGAGATGGGGCTACCCAAGGAGGGCTTTGTCCACGAGATGTGGTCGAAGGGCGATGTGCCGGCGGTTAAGTTTGAGGATCGCCCGTGGATCCTCCAGTGGAGTATCGACTACTGCATCTCGACCAAAAATACCGCCTGCAATACCAAGGCTGACATTCTCGCCAACGGCAGCGGTTCAAACCTCGAGTTTGCGGTGATCATGCGGCCCAAGGGCTAGCAGAACACTGATTCGAGCGATCTGTGCGAAATTGCGCAGATCGCATGAGTTGCGGTATCGCGAGGGTCTCACTCCAAGGCTTCTGCACGGGGATGCCTTGCGTCCGGCTATGATGGCGCGGGCATGGGTGGAGAGGTCAAGGTCGGCGGGGCGGAGCGGGCATCGAACGAGACGATGCAGCCGACGATGCAGCCGACGATGCAGCCGAGCGGCAGCACGGGTCCGTACTCGGTTGTGCTTGCGACCGACGAGCTGCGCGGTGGCATGGTTCTCGACGGCAAGTACCGCCTGGATTCGCTGATCGGCCGCGGTGGCATGGGGCACGTTTGGCGCTGTACGCATGCGCATTTGTCGGGCGACATCGCGGTAAAAATCCTGATCGATCGTTTGCGGGGCAAGGCGGTGGCGATCGAGCGCTTCTGGCAGGAGGCCCGGCTGATGGGTGCGCTTGGCCACCCCAACATTGTCCGCATCTACGACGTCTCGCCCTCCTCCGCGGATGTGCCCTATATGGCGATGGAGCTGCTGCCGCGGGAGAGCCTTCGCCATCACTTAAAAAAGGTCGGCACCATCGAACCAGAGGAGGCGATCGGCCTCCTCGACGGCGTGCTTTCGGCTCTTATCGCCGCCCATAAGCGGGGCATCATCCACCGCGACATCAAGCCTGAGAACCTGATGTTCGCCGATGTTCGCGATATCAATACCGACGAACTCCGCACCGAGCTTAAGGTCCTGGACTTTGGCGCATCGATCCTCCTGGAGCCCGGAGAGGAGAGCGAGGCCTCCGGCGAGGGTCTGTTTGGCACCCCTTTTTACATGTCGCCGGAGCAGGCTGGTGGGGCCGCGCTCGACCACCGCAGCGATCTTTATTCGGCCGCGGTTGTGCTCTACGAGATGATCTCGGGGAAGGTCCCGCACGGCGGTGATGGCCTGCACGCGTTGGTCTTTAGCATCGCCACCGATCCGGCGATCCCGCTCGAGACTCGGGTCGACGATCTACCGCTTTCGTACTACCAGTTCTTCGATAGGGCCCTGGCGATGGCGCCTGCAGAGCGCTTTCAGAGCGCGATCGAGATGCGCAAGGCGCTTCGCCAGCTCTCGGGGCAGCTCGCGCGGGTGCAGCGACACACCGAACTCTACCTCAAGGCGATCCCGGATGCGCCGATGCCGAGGCCTCCGCGGCCCGGCGATACCGGGCCTGTGGTCACCTGGCGGGAGAAGAGGCCGGTCTCTGGGAGGTCCGCGACGGCGAGCGCGGGGGGGCCTGAGAACTCTGCAAACTCTGCAAACTCCGCGAACGCGAACGACTCGAAGAACTTCGAAGGGGGACGCGAGACCGTCGGCGGCTCAGGCGTTCGGCGCAACGCGGTCACCGTCGAGCCCGGCAGCGGCAGCGGCAGCGACCTCGGCTCGGTCAGTCTGTCGAGGGCCCAAAGCGCCGATGTATCTAGGAGTTCTGGGAGTTCTGGGAGTTCTTTAAACGTGGGCGACGTGGGCGGCTCGGGCAGTTCGGGCAGCTCGGGTAGCTCGCGCAGTCTGGCGGAGCTAGGCGACACTCTCGGAGCTTCGCGAGAGGGACCGGTGCAGGGGACGGCGGTGACCGGGGGTGGTGGTTTTGCGGCGGTTCTTGGGGTTGCATTGGCCGGTGGTGCTGCGATCGCGTACAGCCTCTCTGAGGTCCGCCGGGCCGAGGGGGCGCTCGATTGGGGGGAGATCGGTCTCGCTTTCTTGGTGCCATCGCTGGTCTTTGGCGGTGTCGGTACTTGGCTGCTCAGCCGTCGCGCTGCGTCTTGAATTTATGTATATATGTTGAACATCGGTGTTCGTGAGGGGGGAAGTTGATACAGGCGGGGTAGTCGATCGATTTTTGGCGTGAGGTCGCTGAGCGAAACATTCAAAAGCTCTGACACGTAAAATTTTGGTGGATGAGTGGATGAAATGTGGCGCAGGGCCGGTGATCCGGCGATGATGGCCGGCATGTCGGAGAGGCCAGCAGAGGTCAAAGTGATCGCCGGTGCCGAGTCTTGGATCGAGGGCGAGGCGCAGCAACAGCTGGAGCGCGTGGCCGGACTCGCCGGCATGCGGGCAGCGATCGGCATGCCCGATCTGCACCCCGGGAAGGACTCGCCGATCGGTGCGGCCTACATCACCGAGGGTCGAATCTATCCTCATCTGGTGGGCAACGACATCGGCTGTGGAATGGGTCTATTTGCCAGTACGCGGCGTTTAAAGCAGTTTAAACGCGACCGTTGGGCGGCGAAAATCCGCTCTTTGGGGGGGCCATGGCAGGGCGATCCAGGGCTTCTTTTGGAGCGTGCTGGCTTGGCGGCGAGCGAGGCCGATCGTTCGCTCGGTAGCGTTGGCGGTGGCAATCATTTTGCGGAGCTGCAGGCAGTCGAGTCGATCGAAGACGCTGAGGCCTGCGCTCGCATCGGTGTCGAAGCCGATCGTCTCTACGTCTTGATCCACAGCGGTTCGCGCGGCCTGGGCGAGGAGATCCTGCGCGAGCACGTCGGCCGCTTTGGCGCTGCCGGTGTCGAGGCTGAGGGCGCCGAGGGTCTCGCCTATGTTGAGCGTCATCAGCAGGCGGTGCGCTGGGCTGTGGTCAATCGTCAGGTGATCGCCGAGCGCTTTGCCGAGGCGATCGGTGGCGAATTGAGGCCGCTTGTTGATGTTTGCCACAACTCAGTGGGGCCGATCGAGCACGGCGGTGTGGCCTGCTGGCTCCATCGCAAGGGCGCGGCGCCGGCCACCGAGGGTCCGTTGGTGATCCCGGGTTCGCGTGGGGCGATGAGCTACCTGGTCGAACCGACAGGTGATGGTGTCGAGAGCGGTTACTCGCTGGCCCACGGCGCGGGTCGTCGGTGGCAGCGCGGTTCGGTGCGTGAGCGCCTGCGCGGCCGCTACCGGGCCGAAGAACTCGAGCGCACGGCACTCGGGGGGCTGGTGATCTGCGACGATCGCGACCTGCTCTACGAGGAGGCGCCCGAGGCCTACAAAGATATCGATTCGGTGGTCGGTGATCTGGTGGCAGCGGGTCTTTGCCGAGTGCTTGCTCGCCTGCGGCCGCTGATCACGTTTAAGCTCGCGCGTCAGCAGCAGGATCGGGGAAATCGCCGCAAGGACAGCCATCGGCGGCAACGCGGCGGTCGCGGTCGTTAGAGTTGGGGCCGGGCCTGCGGTCTCCGGGAGGGCCTACGGGGTTGAATTTTTGGTACCGGCAACGCGGCGGATGAACTCGGCGTAAATGCGGACGCCGTCGAGCAGCGCGTCTCGCCGTACCCGTTCGTTGCTGCCGTGGATCGATGCGATCTCATCGGCGCTGAGGTGGATCGGTCGAAAGCGGTAGGTATTGTCGACGATGTCCGCGTACTGCGTGGAGTCCGTGTGGGCGATCATCAGCGCTGGCGAGACGATCACTTCGGGTCGCACCGCTCGGATCGCCTGGGCGAGGGCGATGTAGGCCGGCGAATTTGTGTCGGCGATCGCCGAAGGCTCACTCGGGGGGCTGGTCTCGTGGATCGAGATCTTGATCCGCGGATCGTCGATGACCTCGCGGGTGCGCTCGATGACCTCTTCGATCGTATCGCCGGGCAAGATCCGGAAGTTGACCAGGGCGTGCACCCGTCGCGGGAGCACGTTCTCCTTGATGCCTCCGTGCATGACGGTGATCGCGGTGGTCGTGTGCAAGAAGGAGCGGGTGCGGTCGGTGGCGGCGAGGGAGCGGATGACCAAGGGCTGCAGCAGCCAGAGGTTGCTCAGCGCCAGGCGGCGGCCAAAGGGCATCTCCGGCGCGACCGTGTCGAGCATGTCGCGCATCGGCGGCCGCAGATCGAGGCCGAAGGGCTTTGCCTCGAGGCGGGCGAGGCCTGCCGCGAGAATGCCGATGGCGCTCTGTGGCGGTGGCATCGACGAGTGCCCGTCGGCGAGTTCAACCACTAGCTCGACGGTGACAAAACCCTTCTCGGCGACGCCGATGAGCGCGAGCGGCACGTCCAAGCCGGGCAGGATGTCGTCGGTGATCATCAACCCTTCGTCGAGCACAAAGTCCGCGTGGACGTCGCGCTCAGCGAGCAGCGTGGCGATCGCGTGGGCACCCTGGCCGCGGGTCTCCTCGTCGTGGCCGATCGCGAAGTAGAGGGTCCGCGAAGGTGCGAAGCCGGCGTTGCACAGGGCCTCTGCGGCCTCAAAGAGCACGATGATGCCGGCCTTATCGTCGTGGGCGCCGCGGCCCCAGATACGACCGTCGGCGACCTCGCCAGCGAAGGGCGGATGGCTCCAGGCGCTCGGATCCTCGACCGGCACGACGTCGCTGTGGGCGATCAGCAGACCCGGTGCGAGGGCGGGCTCGCTACCCGCCCAGGTGTAGAGAAGGCTGTAGTCGGCGACCACTTCGCGCTTGGCGACTCGGTGCACGCAGGGGTAGCTGCGGAGCAGCAGATCGTGCAGACCGAGGAAGGGCTCGCCGCGGAAATCCGCGAGGTCGTCGACGGCGATTGTCGGCAATCGGACCGCCGCCGCGAGGCGCTCGATCGCCGCATCTTCGTCGAACGACAGCGGCTCTGCCGGACTCGCGGGCGACTGCCTGGAGCTCTGCAACAGGGCGTTGGTGACGAGAGCGATGGCGACGAGGGCGAGCAGCGTCGTGAGCAGGTAGAGGACCAAGCGGCCACGACCGATCCTGCGCTTGGCCTTGGCCTTTGCCTTTGCCTTTGGTTGTTCTGTCTCTTGGGTCATGATTGCACCTCCTGTGGGCGCGCGTCGATCGTGCCGATGTCGTAGCGCCGATACACCAGACTGGCGGCGGCGGTGAGCAGCGCCGGGACCAGGGAGATGGCGATGACGATGCCGGTGAGGGCGGTCTCGGGCTGCGTGACAAGCACGCCGCCCTCGCTTTCGATAAAACCTGTCGCGTCGAGGAGCAGCCCCGCTGCAAGGCCGCCAGTGGCGAGGCCGCCCTTGTCGACGGCGGTCCAAATCCCCGAAAATACGCCCTCACGGCCCTGTGTTGAGTTTTTACGGGCGTGTTCGATGGTGTCGGGCAGCATCGAGAAAGGGAAGAGCTGGGTGCCCGCGTAGGCGATGCCCATCACGCCGATGACCGACGCAGCGCCGAGCACCGACATGCCGGGGCTCCACCAGAGGCCGACGGAGGCGGCAGCGAAGACCACGAGGCAGAGCCCGTAGCAGCGCTCTTTGCCGATGCGTCGAGAGAGTGCGAGCCAAAGAGGCATGGTGAAAATCGCCGGCAGCATCAGCGCCAAAAAGAGCAGCGTGACCGTGCCCTCGCCGCCGCCCAGGATGTACTTGGCGAAGTAGACAACGGCCGCCAGCAGACAGCCGACTGCGGTGAGCTGGAGGGCGTAGGCGCTGAGCAGGATCCTAAAGGGACGGTTTTGCAGGGCGCAGAGGACCTGCCGTCGCAGGGGCTCGGTGGAGGGCGTTTCGTCGGTGGTGAAGCGGGCCCTGCGGGTGCCGATGACCGAGCCGAGCATCGCCACCAAGCAGATCGCGGCGACCGACCAGGACATCATCGTGTAGCCCTCCCGTCCGCCGCCGGCGGCCTTGATGAGCAGCGGCGCACCGGCACCGGCGAGCAGCACACCGGCGGTCATAAAAGCCATCCGGTAGGCCATCAGGCGGGTGGTCTCGTGGTAGTCGCCGGTCATCTCTGCCGGCATCGCGATGTAGGGGACCTGGTAGATCGTGAAGGCGGTGGCGCAGAGCGTGTACATCGCCATCGTGTAGATAAATGCCGCGCTGCTGCTGATGTCGGGGGCGCTGAAGAGCAGGCCAAAAAAGATCGGCAGGGTGAGCCCGCCGGCGAGCAGGTAGGGCCGGCGACGTCCCCAGGAGGAGCGCGTGCGGTCGCTGATCGAGCCCATCAGCGGGTCGCTGATCACGTCCCAGATCTTGGGCACAAAGATCGCCACGCCCGCGAGGCCAGCGGCGACGCCGAGGATGTCCGTGAGGTAGTAGAGGAGGAGCAGCCCCGGCACTGCGGCGTACATGCCAGTGCCGAGGGAGCCGAGCCCGTAGCCGATGGCGAGCGAGCGCGGGAGGGGCGAGGACATCGTCGCCAGCGTGCCACACATCGCATGATCGGCGACAGAGCGGCCCCTAGAGCGCATGTTGGAGGGGCGCCGTGCGAGCGGTATTATCCGCGCCGCATGATCGCTCTCAGCCGTTCTCATCTCGCTCTCGCCCTCTGCTTTGCGGCCGCCGCTTGCTCTGGGGGAGCCGGCGCCAACAGGGATGCGCCGTCGTCTGACAAAGGTGCCGACAAGGTCGCGCACGAAGTTCAGGACAAGGCCAAAGCCGAGCTACCGAGCGCTGATGCCAGTGCGAATGCGGCGGGCGGGGGCGCCCCTGCTGAGCAGGGCATTCGCGACGCCAAGGCGCTGATCCGCGGTGGCGAAAACCACTTCGCAGATCTCAAGCAGCTCACATTTGGTGGCGAGAACGCCGAGGCGTATTTCGCTTTTGCCGAGGACAAGCTGATCTTTCAGTCGACCCGCGGCGGTCGTGAGTGCGACCAGATCTACACGCTCGATCTTGCGGATGGCGCGGTCAAACAGGTTTCGACCGGCAAGGGGCGGACGACCTGCGCCTACTACCTGCCCGGCGATACAAAGATCCTCTACGCCTCGACGCACGCCGTCGACCCGGGTTGTCTGCCGCCACCGGATCGGTCCAATGGCTACGTTTGGAAGATCTACTCCGAGTTTGACATCTACGTCGCTGATGCCGATGGCGGTGCGCCCAAGGTGTTGAGCGCGAGCCCGGGTTACGACGCCGAAGCGACGGTTTCGCCGAGGGGCGATCGGATCGTCTTTACCTCCACCCGCGACGGTGATCCAGAGATCTACACGATGGCGATCGACGGTTCTGATGTGAAGCGTTTGACGACGACGCCGGGGTACGACGGCGGTCCGTTTTTCAGCCCCGACGGCGAGCGCATCATCTACCGCGCCAACCATCCCGAGGGCGCCGAAGAGACCGCGAAGTACCGCGAGATCCTCGACAAGGGGCTGGTCCGGCCGACCCGTCTAGAGCTCTTTGTGATGGACGCAGACGGCGGTCATCAGCGCCAGATCACGAGCAACGGCAAGGCGAATTTTGCCCCTTATTTTCACCCGGACGGCGCCCGCGTCATCTTTGCTTCGAACATGAACGACCCCAAGGGTCGCAACTTCGATCTTTACATGATCGGCGTCGACGGCGAGGGTCTGGAGCAGATCACCCACGAGGGCACGTTTGACGGCTTTCCGATGTTCTCCCGCGATGGCAAGCGTCTGGTCTTTGCCTCGAATCGTGGCGGTGCCAAGCACGGCGATACCAACATTTTCCTCGCCGAGTGGAAAGATTGAGCGCAGCCATCGCCGCCTTGACGGGCCCGCACGCCGTGCTTAGGGTCCTGCCCGCCCTGCAGCGGCCCGGGCGGTTCCCAGTGGTTCAAGAGCCGAAGAACCGAAGAGCTGGCGAACCGGCGAACCAACGAACCACGAACCAAATAGAAAAAGAAGAAAACGACGATGACGATAACGGATGAATCAACTCAGCCGCTGGCGCCTTTGGGGCGCGGGGTTCGGCCTCTTTCTCTTCGGCGTTTGGCGATCTCTGCGGCACTGGCGATGAGCGTTGCTGGGCTCGCTTGTCAGCCGCCGAGTCGGGGCGAGGATCGTTGGGTGAGCACCGAGAATACCAACGTCGACATCGACTGGGACGAGGTCCACAAGGCCTATCTCGCAGCTGAGGGTCCCGAAGATCTGGAGCGCCGAGTCAACGAAATTTACGTCGGTGACGAGATCATCAGCATCTCCGTGCACGACACCGATGCCACCACCCAGGTGGTCACTGGTTTTTTTGATCGTGACAAGAGCGGCAGCGTCGACGAGGGCGAGAAGGTCTTCACGATTCAGCGCCAGGTGGTCGACGAGGGCAAGGGACAGGTGCAGATCGAGGGGCACGGGCATTACGCCCACTACCGTTCGCCGATGTGGGATATCGCCTCGGGCATGATGTTGGGATCGATGATGTCGCGGGCTTTCATGCCCTCGTATCGGCCGATGTACAGCTCGGCCTACACAACGCCTACGTCCCGGGTTTCGGCGATCCAGACCCAGCGCAGTGGCTACCGCGCCAAAAACCCCGGTAAGTTCAGCCGGAGTTCGCGTTCGGGTCGCTCCTACGGCTCAAAGGGCGGAGCGTGGGGTTCTAAGAGCAGTACTCCAACACGCACGCGTACACGTTCGCCGACACGCACGCGTTCCTTTGGTGGCGGTCGTTTTGGTCTCGGCGATCGAGGCGGCAGACGGGTGATTCGCCTGAGTGCCTGAGGGCATCGAACTGGGGGCAGGTGATGGTCACGGATGGGCGAGAGAGCGGGCAGAGCGGGCAGAGCGGAGGAGTTGCAGGGCTCTGTTTCCCCGAGGTCGCGCCGCTGCAGCTACTCGGGTTTGATCCTGAGCGCCCCGAGCCCGAGATGGAGTACGACGCCTTCGGTCATACGTGTGTGCCGGTGCTAGAGCTCGCCTCGAGCGCGACTCAAGGCAGTCTTTGGGTGACAAATCCGCGGGTCTTCGCGTTGCACTCGGCGGACGATGGAGATGCCCACGCCGACGATATTGACCTCGAGTTTTGGGTCGACGACGACACTGCAGTACTGGTCTCGCTGGCGCTTTTCCTCGAGCGTCGAGCTCCGGCTCTGCTCGGCGGTGCCCAAGCATTGGTGTTGGCGTTGTGCAACCCCTATCGCGCTCGCATCCCCCGACCTTCGGGTATCTCTGTGCCGATCTTCTACGCGGAGGGCGACGTGATCGCCTTCATGGACGTCGAAGAGCAGGACGGCGACAGCGACAGCGACAAGAATAAGAATAAGAATAAGAATAAGAATAAGAATAAGAATAAGAATAAGAATAAGAATAGCAAAAGTGATCATGCTTGGAGCGTCGACGACGTTTGTCTTCGTTTGATCGCCGATCACTGGCACCAGATTTAGTTCTATCTGACTCGAGTTGAGCAAGAGCATGCTGATAAGTGAAGCCAACAAGCGCTACTACGCGACGACCGTCCTTCTCAAGCGGCTAGATCTCGACGCCGACGAGGGAGGTATTGAGCTGCCGGTATTGTTGCCGCCGGAGCTCGCCGTGCTCGAGGACGTGCTGATGTCGATGGCCGTCGAGGGGCTCATCGAGATCGACCGCAAGCGTCAGATCTACGGGCTGACAGAGCGGGGAATCGAGACCATCGGCCTTTTGATCGATGAGATCGAGGCGGTGATCGATGAGTTTGATGACGAGGAGGTCAGCGACGTTCTCGGGATCCTCCGCGCGCGCAACCTCGACGTGCTGCGGATCCGCTTCCTCTGGGGTTGGTATGACGGCGAGTTTGACGACGTCATCAGCTACCAGCGGCGCCGCGGATTCGCCGAGATCGAGCGTGATTGGGCGACCTTTATTCTCAGCGATGCTTTTTACGAGGACCTCGAGCGCGACCTCGCGTGAGCGCGGGGGCGTCGGAGCACGCGCGCCCCAGGGGCTCAATTCTCCGGTTGTGACCTGGGATCACGAGCGGTGAGGTCGTCATTTGAGGATTTCACGAGCCTGCACTTGTCGGCTTCTCTGGGCCTTGGGTGCACGATAGTCTAGTTCGGTGATGAGGGCTGAGGAGGGCGATCCGACGGCGCGTGAGGCCGATGGAGTGTGACGTCTGTGTGTTTGATCGAGCGGGTGAAGTCGATGACTTAAGCCTGGTCGACGCCCTTGAGGCATGCGCTTGTTGCCCGCGCCTGGCGACGCCGGGGGTTCAGGCGTTGGTCGAACGCCTGCGCCGTTCGGCGAGCAGCTTGGCCGAGAGTCGCGAGCAGCTGAGGACTGAGCGCGCCGAGCACGAGGCCCTGCGATCGGTTGCTGTTGCGGCGGAGAAGAGGGCAGAGCGTCTGGAGCGTCGGCAGCAGTTGAGCCTCCGCGAACTCGAAGAGAAGACGGCTGCGCTGTGGTTGCTCTCGGCGATCGCGACGGCTGCCAATGCGGCGACCTGCATCGAAGACATGATCCACCTCTGCTTGCGGCCGCTGTGTGAGGCGACGGGCATGGGTATCGGTGTCGCCGTGGTCGGCGAGACGATGGGCATGCATTACATCGCCGAGGCGCCGGATCCTGGTGCTGTTGGTGATGTTCTCGCGGCGCTCTCGGTGTCGGGATGGGTCCGCGATCTCGGACGCGGGATTCACCTCGATTGGGTCGATCTGCGGGGGCCGCCGGAGAACATCGATCGTTCGACGTACTGGAAGGTGAAGGCCCGGCGGGCGGAGATCTGCCTTGGGCTCGGTATTCCTGTGGTTGTCGATGGCAAGACGGTGGCGACCTGCATTTTGCTTTCGGTCAGCGGACGCGAGATCGAACAGGCCGCTGTCGAGCCGATTCTTGCGGTCGCGCGGATCTCCCTGGGTGCGCAGATGGATCGGGTGCTCGCGCGGGAGCGGGCGGCGACGGCAAGTGCTCAGGCCCGCGAGGTGGCAGAGAACGCCAGTCGGGCGAAGAGCGACTTTGTCGCCAGCATGAGCCACGAACTGCGGACTCCCCTCAACGCGATCATCGGCTACGGCGAGCTGCTCGCTGAGGATCTCGAGGAAAGCGGTCTCGAGGAATCGCGGGAGGTCACTGCGTACATCAACCGGGCGAGTCGTCACCTCCTGGGGCTCATCAACAACATTCTCGATCTCTCGAAAATCGAGGCCGGTAAAATGCCGGTGGTCATCGGTCCTCTGGATCTGGCGGCGGCGATCGAGGATGTTGTCATCACCCTGGCACCGATCGTCGAAGGCAGCGGAAACCGGGTGGTCAAGGAGCTGCCAGAGCTAGATCGGCCGCTCTTGACCGACGGTCTCAAGATCCGCCAGATCCTCTTTAATCTCGTGGGTAATGCCGCGAAGTTCACCGAGCAGGGCACGATCACTGTGCGTGCTGCGATCCACCGGCGAAAGGGCGAGCCCTACCTGCGCATCGAGGTCGAGGACGAGGGCATCGGCATGAGCGAAGACCAGCTAGGACGGGTCTTTGAGGCGTTCTCGCAGGCCGAGGACGATACCTCCGTGCGTTTTGGTGGCACCGGCCTGGGCCTGACGCTTTGCCGGCGCTTTGTCGACCTGTTGCACGGCAGGATCACCGTGAGGAGCACGCTCGGCCAGGGCTCCTGTTTTATCGTCGAGGTACCCGTGGCCCTCGAGAACACGGACGTCTAGGGCTTCTGGGGGGCGTTAAATGATCAATCAATGATCGATATTGATCATAGCTTGATAAGCGCCAAGAACCGCTAGAGGGCCCGGGCGTAGGCGCTTCCGTATGCATAGTCCCCTGAGCTGGTGGAACAATGAAAAGTCAGGATCTCAGGGTGCTTCTCTAGGGGCAGGCCGGTCATTGTGAGGCCCTCGAAGGTACATTTTAGATAGCCTCGGTCGCTTAGGCAGTACTCGCCGAGCCTCTCGGAATGGTTGATGCGATCGATCTCGGATTGGCCTTCCATCGGCCTAAAAAACTCGATGACCTGTGTTCGCAGGCTGACGCTGCCGTCGGCGAAGAAGGTGAGGATCTCGTGGTAGGGCGTGCAGAAGAAGAGCCCGCCCGCGTGTATATCTGTCGACGCCTTGGGCCCCGAGATGTACTCCGCTCCGAGCTTGATGCCGTCGATTGCCCGCGGATCACATCGTTTCGGAGAGGTAGCGATAGGGGCTCTTTTTCCACGGCGGCCAGGTCGTGATCACGGCGATGCGCTTGTTCATGCGCTCGTAGAAGCGGCCGAGGTTTGGGTAGCGCTCGTCAAGGAGCAGGCCCAGGTGCACCGCTGTCGCCAAGTAGGTGAAGAGCGAGAGATCCGCGTAGGTCGTCTGGGTGCCAGCGGCGTACTTGCCGAGGCTGTAGTAGTACTCCCAGTAGAAGAACTCGTCGTGCAGGGCTGCTGCGCGTCGGTCGACCTCGGTGGGTTCGAGGTCGAGACCGCGGGTCGTTTGGAGGTAGGTGAAGAGCTCGGTGGCGACGTGGCGCAGGTGTTCGGTCTCGTGTAGACGGGTGAGTGCGACGCCTCGAAGTGCCCTGTTGGCGGGCAGCAGCGGCGGGTCGGGGTAGGTGTGCTCTAAGAAGTCGAGGATCGCGAAGGTCTCGTAGACCGAGAGCGCGCCGTCGGTGAGCACGGGCAGCTGGCCCCGTGGGTTGCGGGCGAGCATCTCGGGGCTCCGGTGCTTGCCGTCGGCGAGCGAGAGACGGACGATCTCGAAATCGAGTTCTTTTTCCTCGAGTGCGAGCTGGATCACCCACGAGGCAGGCGAACACTCGATCGCGCGGATCGCAGTGTAGTCGGGGATATAGAGGGTTAGTTTTGAGTGCATCGGCCCTCCCTGACGCGGCCCGCGAGATCGACCGAATGGACAGTCTGAACGGGTGTTTGCTCTACCAGATCGCGCGCGCACGAGTCAAGGCGAGGGCCGTTCGCGAGCCTACGAGGTGCTCGATCTCGGCGAACTAGAGCCACAAGAACGAGGATTATTCGTCTTTCACCTGTAAGGCGGCCGCCATCGTCATCGTTTGGCGGAGGTACACTCACCGCCCCCCGCGAGTGCCACCATGAACATGACCCGAACGATCATCGCGCTCTTCGCCATCAGCCTCGCGGCGGGCTGTGCCAAACGGGACGCCTCGTACAGCAGCGAGGCTGCCTATCCCTCTGAAGGCATGGCGATGGAGGATGGGGCCTACGCTGGCGACTACGACGAGGCGTTTAGCGACGAAGCGGATGATGCCGAGTACGCACGCGAAGCGAGCCCCGTTGCCACCGGCGGCAGCATGAACGGCATGAGCGGCATGCAGGGCAAAAAGATGTCCAGTAAGGATGGCATCGCCCCCGGTGGCTCGCCGGCACCCGAGCCCGAGCCCGCCAAGCCCAAGAGAAAGAGCAAGGCTGATTCTGGGCCTGGCACTGAGCCGGGCTCCAACGCCAAAGACAAGAGCGACGGTCCCGAGCCTATCGCCCGGCAGATGATCTACACCGCCGAGATGCGTCTCGCGGTCTTTAATGTCGACGAGGCGATGGCGCGGGTCGAGGGGCTCGCTCTTTCGGTCAACGGCTACGTCCAGCAGATGCGCCAGGGGTATTACATTCTCCGGATCCCGGCGGCCGCGCTGCGGGGAGTGATGGATGGTGTTGGCGGTCTCGGCATGGTCACGGAGCGCTCCCTCGAGGCCCGCGATGTGACCGAAGAATTCGTCGATGTAAAGACCCGAATCCGAGTGCTGCGCGAGACCCAAGATCAGCTGGTCACGCTGCTCAAGCGGGCTCGTACGGTCGAGGAGGCGCTGCATGTTCGGCAGGCGCTCGACCAGGTGACGATGCAGCTAGAGCAGGCGCTCGGTCGTCTGCGGGTGCTCGAGAGCATGATCGGGTTCTCAACCCTGACGGTGTACGTCGAGGAGCGAGGCCCGCAAAACGACATCCCGTCGAGCAATGATCCCTTCCCCTGGGTCGATAGCCTGGGCGTCGAAGCTACGGAGTGGAACTAGCGATGAGCGCTCAAACCTCGATCTTTTCCAAGCTCTCGCGCGCCCCTGGATTGGCCATTGCGCTGGCCTCTGCCCTGATCAGTGGCTGCGCCTCCTACAAAATGAAACCGCCGACGGACTTCGTCGAGGTGCACGCCTACTCGTCCGAGGTGCGCATGAAGGCCCAGGACAATGTCGGCCTCAACCTGCGGATCTTCAAAAATGTGCGCGGCGGTAGCCTCAGCTTTTGGGGCGCCGATTTGGTCGATAAACTCAGCGAGCGTGGCTATCAGCTGGTCGCTCAGGCGCCGGCGCGCTCGGCCAACGGCGTCGTCGGGACTCGCTTTGACTTCGGCTACACACCCCAGGGCAAGGACACGCCAAAGTTCTACGTCGTGGTGCTTTTCATCACCGATGAGTACCGCTTTGTGCTCCAGATCGCCGGCGACAAGTCGCGCGAGTCGGCCTACAGCGGTCGTATCGACGACATCGCCAGCGACATCAAGGTCCGCGGCTGCAAGCTCGGATCAAAGCTCTGCAAGGGCCCACAACCACCTCAACTGCTGCGCTCCGGGCCGCCAGGGCCAAAGGGTCCAGCCGGTGACGAGATCGGTTCGGAAGGTTCGAAAACGCCCTCCACTGGGGCACCTGCAGGGTCGGGGGCCCCCGAGGCCTCCGCGTCGCCGAGTGCTGCGTCGCCGGCGGTCGCCTCGAAGCCCGACTGAGCCCTGCGCATGTCTGAAAAATACAGCGGCGGCGCTCGGATGTGCCATGGTCTTGTCCTGGACGAGCGATGAGTGAGTTTCTCCGGGAAGCCGCGATCCTCCAGCCGGTGCTGCGAAAGAGTCTAAGGACCCTTCATCGGCGGGCACAGGCAGCGATCGAAGAGGCGGCGATCGCCGATACCGTGCTCGATGCCCGAGAGCTCAGTGCGGTCAGTACGGGCACCTATTCTGGAGAGAGCAGCGCCCTCGGCCGTCGCGACGAGCCGAACTCGATGAACTCCACGAGTTCGATGAATCCGCTGCGCTCGCTTCGGGCCCCCGATGCCCTCAGCGTTCGGCCGCTGGTCGAGCTCGAACTGCTCGCGCTGCGGGCCGCGCAGATGCTCCGTCGTCGGCACGCGACCGAGCGTCGGTTGGCACTCGTTGTCACTGTTGTGCTCGGTATTTTTCTCGGTGTCGGTATTTTTCTTGGGGTCTTTGCCGAGCAGCTCGCACCGGCGATCATCCTGATCATCGGGGCTGCGATCGCCTTCGCGATCCTCAGCTGGAAGTGGCGTCCCTATCGACGTGCGGCCCGAAGCCTGCATCTCATCGGCCTCGCAGAGCAACTCTCGGGGGACCTTCGCACTCGCCTCTTGGCCCTCGAGGGCGTGGCAGATCACGCGACCCGTCACCTGCAGCAGTGGAAAGCCGTGCTCGCGCTGACCGAGCCGCTCGGCGATCTCTGGGGCTGATCGCCGCTTCGGATCACGAGTGTGATGCCAATCCTGCTCTATTTTTAAGAGGAGGAAGAAGAGGAAG
>Ga0256845_1000930_pt1 | contig 25016 bp, 16 predicted proteins | sample RiftiametaG_FD_189101 | JGI IMG/M metagenome (GOLD analysis project Ga0256845, IMG submission 189101) | Tube worm associated microbial communities from hydrothermal vent at the East Pacific Rise, Pacific Ocean - Riftia | ecosystem: Host-associated > Annelida > Integument > Unclassified ... | reverse complement strand
CTTCGATCGAACCCGCCGCGAATGTCGCCTCTGCTCCTTCGATGCTACCCACCGCTGGCCGCAGGAGTTCTGCGTGCACGTCCTGAAACGAAACCGGCCCGAGGTTAAATTCTTCCACATCCACGGACAACTCCTCGAGCACAAATGCACAGGGCGAGACCTCGCAGTCGTACTCGGCTGTGCGAATCGACTGGCCAACAATAAGCGCATCGACCTGCTCCTGCGAAGGTCCGGTGACATGCACCAGCTCGCCCGCAAATGCTGCCAGACCCCGCGTGGAATCCCTCGAAAGTTCATTGAGCGACATCTCACAAGTTGACTCGATCGGCGACGAGATGTCCGCGACTGTCAAAGCACAGGAGACCAAGCTAGCATCATCCTCACCACTGCCCAAAATGATCCTGGCATCAACGAGGCAGCCCTTGGGATTGATAATGGCAACTGCGCACGGAGGGTCGTCCAACGTCATGACGTTCGCAGGAGATAGCTTCTTTGCCGTCGCCACACATGTCTCCATGTTTGCCTGGAGCTGGTTGCGAAAGTGCGTGAGCGACTGGGTGACAGTGTCGATGCACTCCTGCTTCTTTGGGGCTACACAGTTCTCATAGATTATCTCTGAGTCGAGATTTGCGTTAAACACATCGAGCGCCAGATTACAGGTCGCGCGGGCACAATCCGCAACGCACGCATTATCGGCAAATTTCTCCGCCCCTGGAACGACCTCGACATTGCCCGAGCAGCAGGTCGCAACATTGAGGCCAAACTCATTACCCGGAAACGGGATCGGCTCAAACTCATCGTCTTGATTGGCATCGAGACCCAGGGGGATGGTTTGCTTGAAGCTACACCCAAACGGCGGTGCACACACACTAAATTTGAACGCGCCGATCTCTTCGCCGATGCATTGATAGAGCTTTGGGTCTATCGGTAGTTTGCCCATGAAGTCGGGCGATGCACACAGCACTTCCCCCTCGGACTCCCCAGTCGAACCAACGGGACCGGTCGTCGTGCCCTCCGTCGCGGACTCTTCGGTTTCGTCCCCGCAAGCAAGAGTGAGAACGGCCAGCGAGCACACAGCCACTGCTCGTAAATGCCGCGCGCACAAGCCCGCGTAGGGATATGTGGTCAAATGTCGGCTTCGATGCATTTCTCGTACAGTATCAGATATATGAGGAAAACGGGCGATAATGGACGATTCTTTTTGGGGCTTGCAGAGGCCGACAAAAATGGCGATACTGACCACGTGTCTGCGCGCGACAGTCTTGAGCGTGCACTCGTGTTCGCGCTCCTCATGAACACAGTCAGTTGTGGCGACCCCCCGATCCAGCCGGAGCCGGAGCCAAAGCCTGGACCGGACATCGAGGTCACCGTACACACGGCCCACCTGGATATCGCTCCAGCCTACGACGGTCCACTTTGCGCTGGTACGATCGCTCAATGGGAGGCGCAAGCCGCCTACTTAGTTGATCTTTGGGATATCGAACTGCCTCGACCAATTCCAATCTACCTATTGTCGGGGGACAACGACCTTGACTCGATCGGTCTCACTCCGTACTGCCCGAGTGGTGTGGCTGCCTGCTATTCGGGCTCCACGGCCTCTGTCTACACAGCACCGATCTCCGCCCCGCACGAGATCGTGCACGCCGTCTTGGCTTCGGTCAATCACCCGTTGTCAACGATGGTCGAGAGCACTGCCAGGGGATTTGCCGGCGACCGAGCAATCCTCTACCTCGGGGTCGAGACCCCTCCGGGTTTCCTGATCCATGGACACCCTTACAGCTATCCCCATTTTATTCGTTGGCTTGCCCAGGCCTACTCACCCGCCACGTTCATCGAGCTTTACGCCGCGATGCCCAAAAATGCCGATAGCGAGACCTTCAGCGAAGTCCTCGAAGAGGTCTTGGGTCTCTCCGAAGAAGAGCTGATTTCGCAGTACCGAGCGACCGCAGCCTACGCCTATCCCGGCCACAGCATGTGTACCAGCGATCCTCTTGCATGGAACGGCGACGGCGCCCTCGATCACACGATCGTGCTCGACTGCAGCAACGAGACCACCTTTGGTCCATTCCACAGGCTCGGCATGATGTCAGCAAAAATTGTCGTCGAACTCAGCGACGACGCTATCTACAGCTTTCTCGCCGAGGACGAAGAGGGCAACCCGGTCAAGCTCATCGCCAGACGCTGTGCGGGCCCCGACGAGTTCGACCCCGAAGCACCCGCAAAATTTGGATCCGTTGGCGAGCTGGAGCTTTTCGGGACCGACCATCTGGCGGCAGGGCGCTACGAAATCAACTTCGAGGTGCCACTAAGGGCTGGGCCTCTCTCGGTGCGGCTCGTCGCCTCTCGCCACCCTGGTCGCTGATCAGCAGTCAACCTCAAAAAAACCGCCTAGCCCGTCGGTAATGCGGCCAGGCCCTTGCGCACGAAGTTTGGCTGGACAAACGCCGCCCTGTGGATCTGCCGATTGTAATAAAAACAGTCGGCTTCGATCGCGGCCAGGCGCGCCAGGTTGACCTCGAGCGGGTCCTGGCCCTCGCTCGCGTGCGTCCAACTCCAAACCCCCGAGCAGTAGAGCGGCGCCGGACCAAAGTAGGGATGCACCGTCGAAAACGCGGCGCGCAGCCGCTGCTGAATGCGAAAAAAGACGTCCCGCTGAATGAAGGGTGATGCACTTTGCAGGGCAAAGACGCCGCCCTCGGCCAAGCGCGCGCGGCAGTTGGCATAAAACTCGGCGCTGTAAAGCACCTCCCCAGGACCCTCTGGATCAGTGCCGTCGAGCAGGATCACATCAAAAGGATCGAGGTCGTCGCGAGCGACATAGGCCGCGCCGTCGCCGATCACAAGCTGCAAGCGGGCGTCGTCCCAAGCCGAGCCGATGCTTCGCAGATGGAGCTTGCAGGCATCGATGACCTCGCCGTCGATCTCGACCATCACCAGCGACTCGACCGAGCTGTGGCGCAGCACCTCACGAACGCTGCCCCCATCACCGCCGCCGATCACCAGCACGCGCTTCGCATGCTTCGCGCTGACCATCGCTGGGTGCACCAGCTGCTCATGATAGAAAGCCTCGTCAGCCTCCGAGGTGTTGAGCACGCCGTCGAGGCTGAGCACCCGTCCGAAGATCTCGCTGTCAAAGATATCGATGCGCTGAAACTCGCTCTGGCCGCGGTACAACCACCTCTGGACCCGAAGGCCTACGCACATGAGATCTCGATAATTTTCTTCGTGCCAGTCCTGATTCATCCGCTCTCTCCGCTCTCTCCTGCGCATCGTCTCCGGGCGCTCATAGGCCGCGCGCGGACTCCTCGTATGCATCGCGCGGCGATGCGCCCATGTGTAGCGCGGGCGAACGCCATTTTCCACCGGATCTAAGACTTCTGTGCTCCGCTCTGAGCCGCTCTGCGGGCAACGCCGGGCGGATAGTCGACCGCCGAGCAGAGATAGGAGATAACCCAAGAATGGCCAGTTTTAGCGAGTACAACGACTACGATGCCCTCGGACTCGCGGCGTTAGTCCGCGCAGGGGAAGTCCACCCGAGCGAACTCCTGGAGGCCTGCCTCGAGCGCATCGATCGGCTCAACCCCGAGCTCGGCGCCGTGGTCTTTCGCATCGACCAACTCGCCCGCAAGACCGCCCAGAGCGAGCTGCCAGAGGGGCCTTTTAAAGGCGTGCCTTTCCTGGTCAAGGACTTGCTCGCCGACATCAAGGGCTTGCCAACCTCCCAGGGCTCGCGCTTCTTCGCCAGCGACATCGCCGACCAGGATTCCGAACTCGTCTGTCGCTGGCGCAGGGCTGGGCTCGTGATCGCCGGCAAAACCAATACCCCCGAATTCGGCCTGCAGCCGACCACCGAATCGTCGCACTTAGGACCCGCCCGCAACCCCTGGGATACCAGCCGAACCACCGGTGGATCCAGCGGGGGCTCAGCTGCTGCGGTCGCCGCTGGCATCGTGCCGATCGCCTCCGGGGGCGACGGCGGGGGCTCGATCCGGATCCCCGCCTCGTGTTGCGGCGTCTTCGGTCTCAAGCCCAGCCGCGGTCGCACGCCCGCGGGCCCCAAGGCCAGCGAGCACTGGCGCGGCCTCGCGGTCGAGCATGTGCTCAGCCGATCCGTTCGCGATTCAGCGGCGATGCTCGACGCCACCCACGACCCCGAGATCGGCGCGCTTCACCACGTGAGAGCGCCCGAAGGTGATTATCTCAGCGAAGTCAGCAGCCCCCCCGGCCGTCTGCGCATCGCCCTCTGCACCGAACCCCTGCTCGGCGGCGTGCTCGACCCCGAGTGCAAGAGCGCCACCGAAGACAGCGCAAAGCTGCTCCAAGAGCTAGGTCATGATGTCGTCGAAGCGCGCCCCGAGATCGATGCAGAGCGCTTTTCCCAGGCCTTTCTCACCGTCGTCTGCGCCGAGGTGCGCAACGTGATCGAGGCCGGTGCCCGTCGTCTGGGCCGGCGCCCGCGACCGCGCGACTTCGAGGCCGCAACGTGGGTCATCGGCCTGCTCGGGCGCACCATGCGAGCCTCTGATCTAAGCGCAGCACTCGACTATCTACAGGCCAGCTCCCGCCGGATCGCCCGCCTCTTCGAGGACGTTGACGTTCTCCTGAGCCCGACGCTCGCGATCCCGCCACCCCTGCTCGGCGAGCTGTTACCCAAGGGTGCCGAGCTGCGTATGCTTCAGATCACCGGCCGCCTGCGCGCCGGCAAGCTACTCAACCTCATGGGCGCCCTACCCAAGAGTGCCAGCAAAGCCTTCGCCTTCAGCCCCTATACGCCGGTTTTTAACGTCACCGGGCAACCGGCAATGAACGTGCCTCTGCATTGGGGCCGGGACGGAACGCCTATCGGCAGCCATTTTGTCGGCCGAGTCGCCGACGAAGCGACGCTCTTTCGCCTCGCGGGACAGCTCGAGCAGGCGCGGCCCTGGGCCGATCGCAAGCCGCCGATCTCCGGATAGTCACGGAGCCCTCTTGTCGGTCTCGCAGGCCACCTTGTCACGAGATCAGCCTGGCGACTCCAGGAAACGATCACGATGAATTCGGGCCCAAACATTGCCGACCCGTCAGCGGAGACTCTCTACTCTACCGAGCGAGACGAGCCCGAGCGTCACGCACCCGAATCACCCGATGCGCTCGCAACTCGGAGCGCCGAGCGAGGCAGCATCACAACTACCGGGGCCCACCAATCAGGGCTAACGCGCGGCGACCGAGTCGGCCGATTTACGATCCTGGGCCTGCTCGGCGAGGGCGGCATGGGCGTGGTCTTCACCGCCTATGATGACATCCTGGATCGCCAGGTCGCGCTTAAACTCGTGCACGAGCGGCGGGCCGATATCCGCTGGCAAGCCCGCATGCTCCGCGAAGCGAAGGCACTGGCGCGCCTCTCTCACCCCAATGTCGTCCAGATCTACGAGGCTGGAACCTTTGGTGCTCGGATCTACCTGGCGATGGAGCTCGTGCAGGGCAAGACACTCCGCCAATGGCTGGAAAGCCGCGGTCAAGAGCGGCCCCGCGCCGATAGCTCAAAAACCACAGAGCGCCCTGCACCCGACATCAGCACTATCGGGGACATCATCGCCTGCTTCGAGCAAGCCGGCCGTGGGCTCGCCGCGGCCCACAACGTCGGCCTCGTGCACCGGGATTTTAAACCAGAAAACGTGCTCGTTGGTGACAGTGGCCGGGTCTATGTCGTCGATTTTGGCCTGGTCGTGACCAGCACCCAAACCCCCTCCGACTTCGATGACTCGCAAAGCGACCTCTCGTCCGTCACCCGGCATATGGACATATTAGACCGCGACCTCACCCAGGCGGGAGCGGTGATGGGCACAACCGCCTATATGTCACCGGAGCAATTGGCGGGCCTGCCGGTCTCTGCGCTCTCCGATCAATTCAGCTTTTGCGTCGCTCTGCACGAAGCTCTGCACCGGTCGCGCCCCCATCGCGGCGCCAACTTCAGCGACCTACGTGCAAACGTCTCGCAGGGCAAACGGGCTGACACCGAGCAAAATCGAGCCGTACCGGCATGGGTGCAAAGCGCGATCGATCGCGGGCTCGCGGTCGAACCCGACCAGCGATGGCCGTCGATGCAGGCTCTCTTACAAGCGCTCGCGCAAGACCCTCGAAGGGCACGCCGACGCCGCTGGACACTCGCGCTCGGAGCCACGGCCCTGCTCGGAGTTCTGGCAGCTCCGAGCGTCTACGAAGGTCGGCAGAGGGACCGCTGTCTCGCACTCGCCGAGGCTGCCACGACACCTTGGAGCGCACACCGAGATGACGTGCGCAAGGCGTTGCTGGCCACCGAGCTGCCCTTCGCAGAGAAGAGCGCAGAGCGTGTTGAAACCGTACTCGACGCGTGGACCCAGGAGTGGCAACAGGCCCGTTCGGCGGCCTGCATGAGCGCCGACGAAGGCGACCCCTTCGCGAAGGAGCGAGCACTCTGCCTCGACCGCGAAGCCGCTCGTCTCAACAGCCTCGTGCCGCTACTCGCGACCGCCGGAACTTCCGTCGCCCAGTACGTCGTCCGCGCCGCCGAACACCTGCCAAGCATCGATCGATGCGATGATCCAAAGCGGCTCTCAACCGAGATCCGTACAGCCCTCGATCCCGAGAAGGCAGCTGAGTTTGAAGCTGTCCGGGCACTCATCTTTATCGCCGAGTCCAACGCTGCACTCGGTTCTATTGACCGTGGTCTCACCTCCGCCGAAGAGGCGCTGGGGCTGGCACGTGCGACCAAAAATGACGCCCTCATCGCCGAGACCCTGCACACGGCTGGCGACCTCCGCTTATCCGCCGGAAAGTTCGAGCCGGCCCGGGACGCCTTGATCGAGGCCTACTACCTCGCCGGAGAAATCGGCCACCCGCGCGTCGCTGCCGAGGCCGCAGTGACCCTGATATCGCTCCTCGGCTACCACCTCGCCAAGCCCCAAGAGGCGATGAGGTGGGCGCGAGATGCCGCGATGTGGCTCGGCTACCTCGACCTCGAGAGAGATACAATAAGCGCGGATTACCACAACCACATGGCGTTCACACTGATGACCACCGGATCCTTTGAGCAAGCTCTCGAACACAGCGAGCAAGCGCTCGAGATCCTTAAGGCCAAGCTCGGCCCAGATCATCCCAACGTCGCAGGTGCCAACAATAACCTCGGCGTCATGCAGGAGGCGCTCGGTCGCAGCCAAGCGTCATTCGAGTCCTACAAAGAGGCGCTCGAGATCGCCATAAACACCGTCGGCGACAAACACCCGGACACCGCGACCGCCGAGAACAACATCGGCACGTGGTACATGCAAAAAGGCGAGCCTCGGGAGGCTCTCGAGCCCCTCGAACACTCGCTAGAAATCCGCAGGGCGGCACTGGGTGACGACCATATTGATGTCGCCGACTCACTCGGCAACGTCGGCGTAGCGCTCCGCGGGCTGGGAAAATACGCCCAGGCGCTCGACCACTTCGAGCAAAGCCTGCAGATTCGCCAGGCGCATTTCGTCCCCAACCACCCCGACATCGCGCTCTCCTTGCAGAGCATCGCCACGACCCAGCGAGCCATGGGTCGCATCCAAGAGGCGAGTGACACCTACGAACACGCGCTCTCGATCCATCTGGCGCTCTCCGGCGACAGAAACCCGGAGAGCGCGATGATCGAGCTGACACTCGGCGAACTCTCGTTGGAACTCGGCCGCGGGCAGGTGAGCATCCAACATCTACTGACCGGCATCGAAACCCTCGCGGCGAACTCTGAGCAGGATCCCGCGCTGTTGGGCGGCCTCATCTCGCTGGCCCGCGCCTATGGCTCTGAGGGCCTGATCGAGGCCAGTATCACCACCTTAACGCGCGCCAAGAGCATCGCCTCCGCCGGCGAATCGGCAGATGCAACGACTCGCGCCGAGATCGACTTCTCGCTTGCGAAGGCGACCTGGACGACCCGTGCAAAGGGCGATCAGCTCAGCCGCGATCGGGCCCTAAGCCTCGCACACGGGGCCTACAAGCGACTCTCTGAGGTTGATGATCACAGTCACGCCCGTGCACGCGCGATCGCCGATTGGATCAAGACCCACGAACCGCGACCGCCCAAATCCAGGTAGGTTTGGGCATCCGTCCAGAGCAAGACAACAGGGATGCGTCGACACAGGTCAGCGTCTCCGAGATCGGCGTCCCCCAGGCTCGCCGACCTAGGCTCGTGCTCGTGCTCGTCTGGTCCCGGGACGAGGCAAAGCGCATCGGCGAACTCATCTCGCTGCCGGTCTCAACAGGGCTCCGCTCGTTCACCATCGGTCGCACCGATCGCGCTGACAAGGACGGCCGAGAGGCGCTCATACTCTGCCAACTCCGCCCCCACGGGATCCGCACAACCGGACCCTTTAGGGCTGCGCACATCTCGAGGCGGCAACTGCTGCTTTCAATCGACGCCCACGGCAGCGTATCGGTCGAGCGCATCGCCCGGACCCGGCTCCTCGTCAATGGACGGCCGGTCGACCGCGCGGCCCTCTCGCCCGGCGACCTGGTCGAGGTCGAACGCAGGTTCACCTTGCTGGTCTCCACGAGACCGCCGAGCTGGCCCAACGAGGCGCTTGTGGGCGATGATTTTACCTTCGGCGAACCCGATCGCGACGGCCTCGTCGGTGAGTCTCCGGTGGTCTGGGAGCTGCGGCGACGGATCGCCTTTGTCTCCCCCCGGGGCGGTCACGTACTCGTGCACGGACCCAGCGGTAGCGGCAAAGAGCTCGCAGTTCTCGCGATCCACCGCGGCTCCGAGCGAGGCGTAGCACCGCTGGTCTCGCGCAACGCCTCGACGATCCCCGAGGGCCTACTCGACGCCGAACTCTTCGGCAACCTAAAAAACTTTCCGAACCCAGGCATGCCTGATCGGCCAGGTCTCTTCGGACAGGCTAAGGACTCATCGCTCTTTCTCGACGAGATCGGCGAACTGCCCTTCGCCATGCAAGCCCACCTCCTCCGAGTCATGGACCTAGGCGAATACCAGCGCCTAGGCGAAGCTCGCACCCGCAGGACCAACGCGCGAGTGCTCGGCGCGACCAATCGCGAACTCGCCAGCCTCAAGCACGATGTGCTCGCACGCTTTTTCCACCGCATTGAGGTCGAGGGACTCAACAACCGCCGGGAGGACATCCCGCTGCTCGTCCGCCACCTGCTCCGGGGCATCGCCCGCGACAACCCCGACCTCGGCGCTCGCTTCTTTGAGGGCACAGAGCCGCGGCTCAGCGCAGCTCTGATGGAAGCGCTCCTCAGACATCCCTACTCGACACATACCCGCGAGTTGATGGAGCTGCTCTGGAGTTCCGCAGGGGCAAGCAGTGGCCAAATCCTGCTACCCCAAGGGCCGCTCGACCCTGCAGCCGCAGACGATCACCAAAGTTCGCGGGGGTGTGCCGATATCCATGCGATCACCCGCAAAGAGGTCGAGCAGGCCCTCGCTGCCGCTGGAGGGGTCCAGGAGAGGGCCTGGCGCGCCCTCGGCCTGCGAAGTCGCTACCAATTGAGGCGGCTACTCAAGAAGTTCGCGATCACCTCGTCGTAGCCCCTCGCGCGTTCCATCGACACGATCTTTTCCTTCGCTCTCTTCGTACTCTTCGTACTCTTCGTACTCTTCGTACTCTTCGTACTCTTCGTACTCTTCGTACTCTTCGTACTCTTCGTACTCTTCGTACTCTTCGTACTCTTCGTACTCTTCGCTCTCTTCGTACTCTTCGTACTCTTCGTCCCCTTCGCACTCTTCGAGCAGCTCATCATCTTCACAGGGCAGGAGTAGCGCCCGGCCGATCGGAAAATCGTCATCAACAAAGCTGTCATTCGTAGATTCGCGCTCCGAATCTGCCGAGAATTCCTCGCCACCGGTGCAGGCACTCGCTACAAGGATAGACACCGCGACTGCGACGACTAATACCAATGCACTTCCCTGTTTCACGACCACACAATTCGCGACTCTCCCGATCCAGGGGCTTCGTTTATACTTACAATTATCCATCGTGCACGACTCCTTCGAGCACAGGGCAAGCATTCACGCAATATCTAGAGAGTCACCGAATGATCGCGGGACTCTCAAATGCTCGTACCATGTGACCCCCTCTGGTACAGCAAGAAGCGTTCCAACGAATTTCGCCCCTGCAAAGCGACTCAAGGCGCTCTGCTGCACACAGCTGTGCTCTTTCGAGTTGCCCCGAGAGTGGGGCGCCCATGGGCGCCCGTGGGCGCCCCGCCACAAGGCACGCCGCACCGCGTGTCGCTAACGTATAGACTGGGGGCCCCGCCTAGCGCCCGCCCTAGCGCCCGCCGCCGCTCGTCAGCGAGGCCTGACGATCACGCTGATTTGCTCGCGAAGTTCGGCGGCCCATGTCTGGAGGTCGGTGCTCGTTGTCTTGAGCAGCCGCTCTGGCCCGCGAAACGCGGCCAACTCACTCAGCTTATCGCGAAGTCGCACCCGCGCCCGGCTCAGACGACTCTTGATGGTGCCTGCCGCGACCCCAAACACCTGCGCTAACTCTTCGGTCGAGAGTTCCTCCCAATAGCGGAGTTCGAGGAGCAGCTGTGACTCGACCGGCACACTGCGCAGCGCCTCGAGAAGGAGACGATGCTCCTGCCGCTGCAAAACGAGCATCGACGGACCGAGCCCTAGATCGATCACCGAGGAGGCCGTAATATCGATCTCTCCTCCGCGCCCACGCCGACGCAGATAGGTCTTGAAGACGTTGCGAGCGACACCAAAGAGATATGCGCGAAATTGCCCACCATCGCGCACTCGATCACGCCCCGCGACACAACCCAAGAACGTCGCCTGAACAAGGTCCTCCACGTCTCGATCGACCTTATTCGCGAAAAATCGATAAACGCTCGCGGCGTGTCGATCGAAGAGCTCCCCGGCCGCGACCCGATCGCCCGCTCGCCAGGCCTCAAGAAGCTCAAGATCGCTGCGCATTCCCCAAAACCATAGCACCGAACAAGGCCTCAACAGACGCCCAAGTGCCGCCCTCTTCTTCGCGATATTCTCCTCACATCGCCCCCACCCGACGACCGCAAAAAATCGGGAACCCCGGCGCGCGTATCGCTACTTCATAGACGGGGGAACGCTGCGGGATCGCAAGCGCCCCCCGTGCACCGACTGCCATGGCACAATCCGAGCGCCCCGATGTCCATGTACGACACTGACGATCCGTCGGCCGAGCCGCACCCGCCAATGCCGCGCCAAGCGAGCCCGCAGGCCGACGATTCACCGCTGGGTCCGCGCCCTGTGGTCGGGAACTTCGACGCCATTCGCGAGGATCTACGGGCCCGCATTCTCGACGTTGATATCACCAACATCAGCACCTCGCAGGAATACAACATCAGCCGAGACTTCCCCGCGTCTACCCCGGAGCGCGTCGGCCGCTACTCGATTCTGGCCCTCCTTGGGCGCGGTGGTATGGGCATCGTCTACCTCGGATATGATCATACATTAGATCGTAAACTGGCGATCAAGCTGCTCGACAAAGCGCCCCGTGATGCCGCCCCCGAGCACGGGACTCGTCTCCGCCTCGAGGCTCGGGCAATGGCCCGGCTCTCGCACCCAAATGCGGTCACAATCCACGAGGTCGGCGAACACGAGGGCCAACTCTATATCGCGATGGAGTACGTCAAGGGCCTCTGTCTCCGCCAATGGCTCGACATTCACCCGCGATCCTGGCGCGAGATCCTCCAGATTTTTCTGCAGGCCGGCGAAGGCCTCGCAGCAGCCCACGCGGCCGGCGTCATCCACCGGGACTTTAAACCCGCGAATATCCTCGTCGGTGAGGACGGTCGAGTGCGAGTCGCGGACTTCGGCCTGGCGTGGACCTATCGTATGACGATGGCCGACAACGAACGCACTGAGCAAACCTTGCCCACCGACAACGAGAAAGCGGCAGAGCTCAGCGCAGACGATCTCATCGCTCACCAAACCAAGACCGGGACCATCCTTGGCACCCTCGCTTTCATGGCCCCCGAACAATACCGCAGCGAGACTCCGACGGTCGCCGCGGATCTATTTTCCTACTGCGCAGCGCTCTACCAGGCGCTCTACGGCCATTTACCCTTCGATGCAACATCCGCAGTCCTCTACCGTCAACTCGTGCACAGCGGCAGGGTCCGCCCAGCCAAGTCCGGTGTCAAGGTGCCGCAGTGGCTCCGAAGCATCATCCTCCGCGGGCTCGAGCCACAGCCCGAAAGACGCTGGCGCTCGTTGCCAGAGCTGCTCACAGCCCTTCGCCAGAAGCGAAGGAGGCGCCTCCCGCTACCGGCGATCGCCCTTGCATTCACCGGCCTCGCCGCCCTCGGGACGCTGGCCGCATTACCCAATGCTAGGGCCCCTACAGTGGAGCCCTGCTCGACCGAAGAAGCGCTCATGACTGTCTGGAGCCCCTCTGCTCGGGATCCTCTTAGGGCGCGTTACCTCGCCGAGGGTGACGCTACCAACAGGGCCCGCGCCTGGCGGACAATCGACACGGCGCTCACCCTTTACAGCGATCGCTGGGCGATCGAATACACGCGAGCCTGTCAGCTCCGCCACTCCGTCGACCCCGAGATTGCAGCCGTCGCCCGGCGGGTATCAACATGTCTTAAAGAGCATAAGATGAGACTCACCGAGCTGGTCACTCAGCTGGGCAGTGCTGCCATGCCGGACATCGAGACAGCAGTGCTCGCTGCGACCGGCCTGCCCTCGCCCGAGCTCTGCCGGCAGGCACCCCCGAGCACTGCGCTACTGGCGAGCAAGGCCGCGCTCGCCGAGCTACCCCGTATACACCTGCTCGCCGCCCGCCGGCAGCTCGCGCGTGCCAACGTCGACATCGAATTCCACCGCCTCAGCGCCGCCCGCAGCACCCTCAAGGGCATCATCAAGGTCGCCCGTGAGCGTTCTGCAATCCCGCTGGAGGCAGAATCCCTGCTCGCACTCAGCCGTGCAGAACGCGCGGATCACGAGATTCAAGCGGCGAGAGCCAGCCTCGAACGGGCCCGCGAACTTGTCCGCAGCGATCCAGAGCAGCGGGCGATCGAACTCCGAATCCTGATTCAACTCATCGATATCGTCGGTGTCGGCCTAGGCGACCTCGCCGACGCGGAGGCCCTCGCCAGCGAGGCGGCCGCGCTTAACTTCGCGATCGGCGAGCCGCCGCTGCTCGCCGCCTACCTCGCCAATAACCTGGCCAGGGTCCACCGCGCCCACCGTCAGCTCGACAAGGCCAACGCCGGCTATCTCAACGCCTATACCCTTTTACAGCAGACACTCGGAGAATCTGCACCGGAGACCATCGCCGCCCGCGCAAACCTCGGTGTCGTCCAAAGCATGCTGCAGAGGCCCGAAGCGATCACCATCCTCGAGCTAGCATTAGAGCAGCAACTCTCGGCGATCGGCGAGTTCCACCCACGCACACCCAGCATCATGCGAAATCTAGGCAATGCTCTCGGTCGCCAGGCACAATTCGAGCGCGCCGCGGTCATCCTGACGCGCGCGGTCAAGCTGCGCCAGCAACTTGTGGGTGACCCAAGCCCCGAACTCGCAGGTGACCTGCTCAGCCTCGCGAGGGCGCAAAGAGGCCAGCAGCACCTCGATGAGGCCGAGGAAAGCCTCGCCCGCGCAGTCGTCATGATCGACATCGCCGGGCCTCAGATCCGTGCATCCATCCGCCGCGAAGAGCGAGCGCTCGAGCGGGCCCGCAACGCAGAGCCGACCGCAGTGGCACCGACCGGCGCGACGCCAACTCCGTAGGTCGCCAGTCGCGAGCCCTGACGACCGGGGCCATTACAATCGTCATACTTTGGTTCGTTAGTGCATATTGTTTAGCGAAACGGAGTCGGATCACGGAGTCACGGATCTGCCTACGAAGGACCCTTGACCTGCCCGCTCGCACACGCCCTCCCCAGAGCCGGGGACGCGATCTTCGCATTCGCGCTTCGAGTGGGCGTACAAACGAACGCTACGAGCGATACTATCGATCCTTCGTCGCCGTCGTCGCCGTCGCGCTGACATCGCTCCACCCTCCCCGGGCGCAGATTTCTCACGAACCCATTTTTATTGGAACCAAACATAGTTGGCTCGCACTTCAAAGGGGGGACAAAGAGTCGACCTACGGCCTCGCGTCAAAGCGCCCTTTGACGCGAAACCGCCGTAGTGATTAGGGCGAGTTCGCGCCAATCGAAAACGAATTAAGAGCGAGACACAGAAAACACAGAGCACTGCTATGGCGACACTAGATAATCACACAAACCGTTCCACGTTATCGATTCCCTTGGGTTTCATCGGCCTCGCAACGCTTCTCGCGCTGACCTCCGCATGTACCGCACAATGTATCGATGACGGCTTCGCCTGGTCTCAGAGCCAGGAGGAGTGCGTCGCCATGGAGAGCGCCACCGACTCCAGCTCCGACTCTGACTCCAACTCCAACTCTAACTCTAACTCCAACACAAACACGGAGACCGACACCTCGACGACAACCGCCACCAGCGGCGAGACCGATACCTCCACGAGCACAGGCGGTACTACCTTGTTCTGCAAGGACGCAGATATGGACGGACAGGGCGATCCCGACGATTGCATGCAAGGGGATGCCGACAATCCGCCCCCGGGCTATGTACCAAACGATCTCGACTGCGACGATGACGATGAGAATACCTACACAGGTGCGGCAGAGATCGAAGATCCAACCGCCTGCATGACCGACGTCGATGACGACGGCTGGGGTGAGCCCATGCCCGCTCCCGGCGTCATCCCCGGTACCGATTGCGATGATAACAACGTATTCGCCTTCCCCGGCGCTGCCGAGATCGAGGATCCAAAGGCCTGCATGGAGGACGAAGACGACGACGGCTGGGGCGACACAATGCCCGGGCCCGGCATCGATCCAGGCCAGGACTGTGTCGATACGGATCCCAATACCTACCCGGGAGCGGCCGAGAAGGACGATCCCGATACCTGCATGACCGACGAAGACGGCGACGGCTACGGCGACAACGACCCTCGCCCAGGTTCCACGCCCGGCACCGATTGCGACGATGGCGAGATATTCACATTCCCGGGCTCCTCGCCCAACGACGATCCGCTCGCCTGTATGAAAGATGCGGACGACGATGATTGGGGCGATGTCGACCCGCCCGACGGCGTGATCCCCGGCTCAGACTGTGATGATAGCAATGAATTCACCTTCCCAGGCGCGGCCGAGAACGAGGTCGACCCAGAGGAGTGCAGGCGCGACGTCGACGAGGACGGCTTTGGCGATGACGATCCGCCCGACGGCGTTGTCTCGGGAACCGACTGCAACGATACGGACGCGATGGTCGTGCTCAATTGCGCCGATTGTGAGCCTGACATGCTCTTTTGCGAGGGCGACGAGCTGCACCTCTGCAACATGAACGGGACCGGCTCAGAGCTCCAGGAGGTTTGCGAGTTTGGCTGCGATATGGAGAACCTCGCCTGCTTCGAGCTTCTCGCCATCGATGCCGGTGAGTCCGTGTGTATCGATAAGGGAGCGATGGCGCAGCTGCAAGCGATGACCATCGGCGGCGACGGCAACTACGTGTGGGACTGGACACCCGCAGACACGCTAAACGACCCGACGCTCGAGAACCCGCTCGCAACCCCCCCCGACGCGACGACCTACACCGTCACCGTCACCGACGGCAAGAACGCAATGGCTAGCGACAGCGTCTCGGTCTTTATCAAAGACGCGAGCCTCGTACTCGACGATGTCTCCTGCAAGATCACCAATTTTGCGTGGGGCGGGGCACCAAATGTCAACTGGAACTGGAACCCGGATCTGGTCGAGCTCTGCCAGCAGAGCAACTCAACGCCAACGGCTCGTTTTTGCGGCTGGTCCCTCGACAACGCCAACATCCAGGGGCGCTTCCAGATCAAGACCGGCGCGGACGATGATTATGTCGGCTTCCTTTGGGGCATCCAGCCCTTCGATCAGATGACGATGGAGCCCGAGCAATTCTATTACATGGGTTGGAAGCAAGGCAATCAGCTCGGCTTCTGCGGCGGCGGCCAATCCGGGCGCGCCGGCATCATCGTCAAGCGGATCGATGTCAAGGACGCGAACAACGCCCCGCTTACCTGCCAAGACTTCCACGAGCCCTCCAACACGACAAACTCAACGCTGCTCGCCGACGAGATGAACTTCACTCAGACTGGTTGGCTCGACAACGTCGCCTACATCTTCGACCTGACACACACGCCGACCGGCTTCACAATCAAGATCATCCGTGAGGACAACATGGTGGTCATCGCCGAGAAGGAGTTCATCGACGATACCTATCCAAACGGCCAGGTCGGCTTTTACGCCTACTCGCAACAGAACACCTGCTTCTCCCAGTTCAAGACCAACTGCCTCTAGATCACAATGGGGAGATGGGCCCGCCGCGGCCCTCGTAACGGCGGGCTCCTGGCCTTAAACCAGCCAGGAGCTCGCCATTTCGGGACCGGAGGCCGATCTCAATCCACAAGCGCCGGCGGGCGGGTCAGCGAGCGCAGCCACGGCACTCGCTCGACCGCCACCACCTTATGCGGCGAGAGCACCATATCGAGCCGGACAAATCGCTGCCCTGCGACGTCAAGCACTCCCTGCACGATCGCCCGTCGAGCCGCCCGCGCATGCCCGGGTGCGTAGGTAATATCAAAAGCCGGCAGGCAGTTGATCTCGCGCAGGTTGATGCCCACCGGCGGCGCACCCTTGCGGGCGAGACCGATGAGCAGACGGCTTACATCGCCTGCGCCAATGACCACCCGACGCGCCGCTCGGACCACACCACCGCCATCGGAGACCACCCGCACATCGGTATCCAGAAGGGCGAGCACGCGATCCTCATCGCCCGCGGCAATCGCTGCAAAAAGCTCGCCTAGGCGCTGGCGATGATGATCGACGCGGAGAGCATCCGGTGCTTCGATCGTCGCCCTCGCGAGCCGCTCTTTTGCTCGGTGATGAGCGACCTTGACATTGTTTGCGCCAACCTCGAGGGCGGCCGCTGTCTCGGCGACGCTGAGGCCAAGCACATCGCGAAGCACAACCACCGCCCGCTGCTGTGGACTCAAGACCTCTAATAACGCGACAAATCCGAGCGTCAGCCCCTCGCGATGAATGCTCGCACTCTCGACATCCGCACCCGGATCGCTGAGCTGTGCGGTGTCGATTGGATCGGGCAACCAAGGCCCGTCGTAGGGCCGCCGCTTACGGCGACGGAGGGCGTCAATGCCGAGGTTCGTGGCGACCCGCCGCAACCACGGCCGCAGCGGCGCCTTGCGATCCTTGGGTGGTCGCCGCAGCGCTCGAATAAATGTCTCTTGGACCAGATCCTCGGCGAGCGCCGCCGACCCGGTCAAACGGTACCCGAGCCCCCAGAGGTAGCTGGATTCTCGATCAAAGGCCGTCGCGAGAATCGCCGACCAAGAGGGCGTCGTGGCCTTGTCGGAGGCAGTTGTGCTCACAGGTTCTCTCCGCGGATGAGGCGAGCATAGTCGCCTGTCGACGGATCTTCGACGGCAAAGATCTGTCCGCCAAAGGCGAGCAACGCGAGCCCTAGCAGCAGCCCATATGCGAACAGTAAAAGCCGCCCGACCAAGCGCCAAACGGCAGACCTGTGCCGAAACCCAGAGGAACGCCGAACAAAAATCCGAAAAATCCGAAAAACCCGGACAAGACCCGCTCCTCCGTGATAAGCGGCCGCGAGCCCGAAGATAAAATAATAGGGATAAAAATAGCCGGGCACCCACTGGAGCGAATAGGCAACACCCTCAAAGCCCAGCCATACCCCGTACAGGAGCGAAGGGCCGCGCACTGCGATTGTGTGCATGACCACCACCACGGCCAAAAACCAACCCGCCCGACGCTGCCAACGGACACTTTTAGCCTTTTTTCCTGTCTTTCCCTTGGGTCTCCGACGCGCACGCGCGACACCACTGGCGATGTGCACGAGGAATGGCGCAAGCACGAACCCAAACTCAATAAACGGCTGCTGGTAGGCGATCCGGAGCCAGCGCTGAACCCCGTCGTAGGTCTCGGGTCCGAGCGGTGCGAGCAGGGTATTGGCGAGATGAAGACCGAGAAAAAGCGCAAAAACAAACCCCGACCCAGCCTGGATCCGCACAAGCGCCCGCTCGCTCGGCCATGCCCGCCCACTCACCCTGGCCGGCTTCAGGAGTTCTCCAGGATCTCCAGGATCTCCAGGATCTCCAGGATCTTCAGGATCTCCAGGACGATGCGAGGGGCTCCGGAAAGCGCGTGAAGTCTGCATACAGACGACACGCCCAGAGCCCCTCAGAGGTTAGCGAAGACCGCGATTTTCCGCGTAGCGGTCATCGCCATGCGAATTTTAGAGGAATCTCGATTTCGCTCGTTTGCTGCGAAGCGCCGTTCGCTACTCGCAGATGACCTCAAGGGTCTGGCTCGGTCCGTTGCAGGTCGCCGAGTTCATACCGCCCCAGTTCGGGTTGTTATTGTTGATGCAGGGTCGAACCGTATAGCCGGGATTTGTGCAGCTGCACAGGCCTCCGTTGGCGTTGATCTCGATACCACTACCACAGTTGCCGATCCGCCAGGTCCGCCCGTCGCAGGCAATGCTCGTCGCGGTGCCAGACTTGAGGTTGGCACAGATCGTATCGGCGCTGGCGCCAGTACATGAAACGCCGGTCAGATCATTTGAGCCGCGCAGTGTGATCTTGGTAAAGGCCCCCGGGTTCAAACCCATTCGGTAGCTGTTCCACGTTGGACAATGTGCCTCACCGTCCTGCCCCGCGTTAAACATGGCCGAGAAGGACTGGGCGTTGTTCTCGCACTGATTGCTGCACTGATCATCATCGATATCGTTACCGTCGTCACACGCCTCTACGCCTTCTTGGACAAAGCCGTCACCGCAGACCGCCACCACACACTCGCCGACGCACTCGTCGGTGTCGTCCATATTGCCGTCGTCGCAGTCCTCTACGCCCTCCTGCACGACTCCGTCGCCACAGGCCGCGAGCGTGCAGCCGTTTAGGCACTCATCGGTATCGACCATATTGCCGTCATCGCACTCGTCGACGCCCTCCTGCACAAATCCGTCACCGCAGACCGCGGGCACACACGATCCCGGACACTCATCGGTGTCGTCCATATTGCCGTCATCACACTCCTCAACGCCCTCTTGTAGCAGACCATCACCACAAATCGCATTGATGCAAGTATTCGTGCACGAGTCTGTGTCGTCGTCATTTCCGTCATCACACTCTTCGACGCCCGCCTGGACAATTGCATCACCGCAGGTCGCCATCTCGCAGGTGCTCAAGCAGGCGTCGGTATCATCGTCATTGCCGTCGTCGCAGGCCTCTACGCCCTCCTGCACACTGCCATCACCGCAAACCGCGTTGAGGCAGATACTGGTGCAGGCATCCGTGTCGACTTCGTTGCCGTCATCACACTCTTCATCGCCGTTGACGACACCGTCGCCGCAGAGGGGATCGACACCCGTCGTGGTGCTCGTCGTCGTCGACGTCGTCGCGTCGGTCTCCCCGACCGTCGTCGTCATGTCCGTGGTAGCCGTCGCCGTCGCCGTCGTTGTGCTCGTAGAATCCTCGCCCGTCGCCGTCATGCCGGTCGTCGAACCCGTCGAACCCGTCGAGGTCTCGGTCGTCGTGGCGGAAGCCGTAAACCCACTCGTCGCCGAGTCATCGCCGGAGCACGCCGTGAACAGGAGCGCGGAGAACACAGCGCAGGAAGCAAAACGAAAGGATGGCCGACAGACAAACATGTGCCCAGAATGCACCCTCTCGGCACTACGGCGCAACCCGCTACATGGCGAGACCTTTGACCTGTTTCAGCGCGCTCTGCAACGTCTACAATTTCGCTGTCTCCCCACACGAGCCCCGACTCTGGCGATTCCGCAACGATTCACCTCTACGAGCCCCTATCGCAACCTTTTCGCTCCTTGAACAACTTCGTTAATACAATTACATGCTCGAAAACTAAACCTGCGCGCATATAATCGCGATGTGGGCGCGGCCAGAAAGATGAAGAATCCACACCCACCGGCCGCTTGGCCCTGCCTCCCGCAATGCCGCGGGATGAGGGACCCGAGCGAATCAGCGCTGATGTATCGTCATATTCTGCGCCGTCCAACCCCGTGGAAATTCGCGAAGACCCCGATGTTTCTCGTAGCGGCCATCGCCGGCGCAGTTTTAACAAGAACCGCGCAACGAAACACCGTTCGGCTACTCGCAGCTGACCTCAAGGGTCTGGCTCGGTCCACCGCAGGTTGCCGTGTTGATACCACCCCAGTTAGGATTGTTATTGCCCTGGCAGGGTCGAACCGTGTAACCTGGATCGGGGCAGTTGCAAAGGCTTCCGTTGGCGTTGATCGCGATACCACCATTGCAGCTGCCGATCCGCCAGGTCCGCCCATCGCAGACAATGCTCATCGCGGTACCGCTCTTGAGGTTGCTACAGATCATATTGTCTCTTTCGCCAGTGCATGAGACGCCGATCATATCATTCGAGCCGCGCAGTGTGACCTAAAGGTACCCGGATTCAGACTCATTCGGTAGACATTCCACACCGGGCAATGATCCTCGCCGCCCTTCCCCTGGGTAAACATCGCCGAGAAGGTCTGGGCGTTGCTCTCGCATTGGTTGCTGCACTTGTCATCATCAATATCGTTGCCGTCGTCACACACCTCTACGCCATCCAGGACAAACCCGTCTCCGCAGGCCGCCTTCACACACTCGCCGACGCACTCGTCGGTGTCATCCATATTGGCGTCGTCGCAGTCTTCTACGCCCTCCTGCACGACTCCGTCGCCACAGGCCGCGGCCGTGCAGTCGTTCAAGGACTCATCGGTATCAACCATATTCCCGTCATCGCAGGTCTCGACGCTTTCCTGTACACTACCATCACCGCAAATCGCGTGTAGGCAACTACTGGTGCAGGCATCTGTGTCGACTTCGTTACCATCATCGCACTCTTCATCACCATTGACAATACCATCACCACAGTAGAAATCGACACCTGTGGTGGTCGTGCTCGCGTCGGTCTCGCCGACCGTCGTCGTCATGTCAGTCGTCACCGTCGTCGTGCTCGTAGAATCGTCGCCCGTCGACGTCATTCCGGTTGTCGTCGTCGTCGTCGGATCAGTCGAGGTCTGGGTCGCCGAGGCCGTAAAACCACTCGTCGCCGAGTCATCACCGGAGCACGCCTTGGCCCAGCTTCTCTAGAGAGCCGGGCCGCAATCGCGTCGACGTTCTCTCCGCGCGTAAGGACGGATCCATTTTGTTTTCCGGTATAATCTCGCATCCCCGCAATGCAACGGAACAAAGAGCCCGAACGCCCTTTGTTATGCACATTCAACACCAACAACCGTAAATAGAGCTAAAGCGACCTTCGCATTGTTGCGTATTTGTCCACCCTTCCCTAATCCCTGAGTCCGCCCATGCAATTACTACAATCGATACCGATGACTCGATTGCGACCGCCGAGAGCGTGCTGACGTGCAAGCACGCTCCTGGTACCCACGGATCCTAAAGTTGCTGCCAGCACCGGAGGGCGATCGCTGATCGGCCACACCCGGTAACGGGCCCGGCAACGGGCCCGCGAGGGTCGTAGGCCGCCACCAACGAGCGTTTTTCGCTGCCGATCGCCGCATTTTTGCCGTACCCTCGGCCCCCGGCGCATGTCCGACCCAATTTCAGAGCCACCAGAGCCCCCAGAGTGCGAAACTCCGAGCCCTCCGAGCTCCGCAAATACCTCTGCGTCCGCGCCTACCGACGACGAGCCACTCGCTCGCCTGCTCCGCTGGCTGCCGATGAGCCTGGCGATCGCGGCGAGCCCAGGGCTCTGCATCTGGGCCTTTGTATACCCGCGCTTCGCCAGCTTCGTCTTCCGCAACAACCTGGGCCCGCCGCAACGCGCGAGCCTGATGACGACGATGATGCTGTCGACGCTGGTGATCGCAGCTGTCTACCTGCTGGTCTGGCGTCGGCGACGACACCGACACCGACACCGACACCGACACCATAAGAAAAACCTCTCCTTCGCTGAGTCCGCAACGGGCCTCAATCGCGACCTCTCGCTGCTGCTGGCGCTCCCTTTTGTCGGCGCCCTGCAGGCCGCCAAAATCGAGACCGAACACCCCAACCTCACGCTGCTCTACGCCGCAATCGCGGCAGTCATCTGCCTGTTCGGCGGCTACCACCTCAGCCGCCACGGCCCAGCCATAAAGACCGCCCTCCAACGTCGCTTGGGCAGGCCATCAAAATGGCTGCCGATGATCCTGGTAACGACCATCTACCTCAGCTACAGCGCTGCCCTCAGCCGCTTCGCGCTCATCGATCATCGCAACATCTGGACTCAGGTCTTCGACCTCGGGATCTACGACAACCTGCTCTGGCGGACGCTGCACGGCGACTTCCTCGGCTCGTCGGTGATCCCCTTTGGCAAACATTGGGCGGCCCACTTTGACCCGATACTCGGGCTTTTGGTGCCGATCTACGCGCTCGCCCCCGACGCCGAGACGCTCCTCATCACCCAGTCTTTTTGGCTCGGCACCGGCGTCTTCCCGATCTATCTGATGACCAAACACCGCCTCGGCAGCCCCTTTGCCGGGGTGCTGCTGGCGCTGCTCTACGCTCTCCACCCCGCGCTGCACGGGGTCAACATGTTCGACTTCCACTCGGTCGCCCTGGCGATCCCGCTGATGATGTGGGCGGTCTATTTTGTCGCCCGCAAAAGCCCGTGGCTGTGGCCGACGCTGGCGCTGCTGCTCGCCTGCCGCGAAGACATGGCCCTGCTCGCCTGCTTCATCGGCGCCTACGCGATACTCGAACGGCGACCGCGAACTGGCCTCGCGATCATCGGCATCTCCCTCAGCTACCTCGCCTTCGTCAAGCTCGTGATCATGCCCGACTCCGGACTCATGATGTCCGGCGACAAGGTCTACAGCTACGCCAAATTTTACAGCGAGATGATCCCCCGACCCGAGGAGGGCGTGCGCGGGCTCGTGCTCAACCTGATCTCAAACCCAGTGCACGCCCTGCAGATGCTCTGCAAAGAGGCCAAGCTCCGCTTCTTCGTCCAGCTGCTGCTGCCCCTGCTCTTTGTGCCCCTCTTCGCCGGCCGGGCCCGCATGCTCTGGCTCTACGGCCTCGTCTTTATCGGCCTCGCCTCGCGACCCAACATGTTCGCGCTGAACTTCCAGTACTCGACGCTGCTCTTCCCGATGCTCTTCATCGCGACCCCCGAAGCGCTCGCTCGACTCGGCGAGAGCAAACATCTGCGGGCGCTCGGCGTCGCCCCCTCACGCCTGCGACCGGCACTGCTCATGAGCATGCTCGTGGCCTCATCCCTAACGTCGTGGAAGTTCGGCGTCTTTATTCCAAACGACGCCTTTATGGCCGGCTGGCAGCCGTTCACCCGCTCACCCGACAAGCGCCTGCGGCTGCGCTCTGATCGCGTGCGCGAGATGGTCGCCGCGATCCCGGCAGACGCAGCGGTGTCTGCATCGAGCGAGATCGGACCGCAGCTCTCCAACCGCGAGAAGCTCTATCGCTGGCCCGATCTCCGGGACGCCGAGTATCTACTGCTCGGAGTATGGAGATTCGGCAAGAGCGAAAAGCGACGGGTCGAGACGCTAAAACACAGGCGATTCGAGCTCATCGACAGCTTTGACGGCGTCGAACTCCTCCGCCGACGAGCCCCCCCTCCGCTGCGAAAGATGCCGCGCTAGACCTGCTCAACACCGCACGCAGGCGCCAAGCAGAGCCCGCGTCCTGCTACATTGTAGGCCTTCCGATGCACAAATCCGACGACCCCCTGCTCTTCTCAAACGACGAGGACAACGCGCCGCACGAGAGCATTGAGGCCCCCTCGGTGCCCCTCGAACCGTGGCGAGTCTTGGTCGTCGACGACGAGCCCGAGGTGCACGCAATCACACGCCTCGCCGTCGCCAACCTAGAGGTCGACGGGCACCCGCTAGAGTTGATCAGCGCCTACACCGGCGAGGAGGCCCGCCAAGTCCTCCTGCGCATCGACAACATCGCCCTCGTGCTCCTAGACGTGGTCATGGAGAACGAGCGTGCAGGCCTCTCCCTCGCCCGCTGGATCCGCGAAACGCTTGGCGACCACCTGATCCGCCTAGTGCTGCGAACCGGACAACCCGGCACCGCACCCGAGCAACAGGTGATGCTCGAGTACGACATCAACGACTACCGGCCAAAGACCGAACTCACCGCCCAACGCCTGGTCACCACCGTGCTCGGGGCGATCCGTTCGTACCGCGATCTCTGCGTCATCAACGCCCAAAAACGAGGCCTCCAGCGGGTCGTCGACGCCTCCGCGACCCTCTTCCAACGCCTGCCCTTTGAGGAGTTTATCCGCGGCCTGCTCGACCAGATCTCGGCGATGCTGCAACCCCGACGCAGCGCGATCTTTGTCCAGGTGCGCGGGCCTTTTTTTGGCGTCGGCGACCAGCCCACCATCCTCGCTGGCACCGGCCGCTTTCACGACTCCGTCGGCAAAGCGATGTCGGACCTCCTAAGCGAGACCACGCAACTCGACATCGCCACCGCAGTCCACAGCAAACAGGCGCTGCACCGACCGGGCTACAGCATCTTTGGGCTCTCCTACCGCGAGTCCTCCTGGGCCGCGCTCTACGTCGAAACCACAAGCACTCTCTCGAGCTGGGAAAACCGTCTGCTCGAGGTCTTTTGTCACAACGCAGCGGTCGCCCTCGACAACCTCCGCCTCCATCACCGGCAGCTCGATCTGCTCGCCGCCTTCGAGCGCTTTGTGCCGACGCAGCTCCTCGAACTCGCCGAGATCGAGGACGTCACCGATGCCCGCGTCGGCGATCATATCCAACGTGACGTCTCTGTGGTCTTCGCCGACCTGCGATCGTTCACCAGCCTCGCCGAAGCACTCAGTCCCAGCGATACCTTCGCCTTTATCAATGACTTCTTCGGCGCCATCGTACCGGCGATCCAAGAGCACGGCGGGGTCGTCGACAAGTACATGGGCGACGGCCTGATGGCGCTTTTTTCAAAC
>Ga0256845_1000929_pt1 | contig 25075 bp, 16 predicted proteins | sample RiftiametaG_FD_189101 | JGI IMG/M metagenome (GOLD analysis project Ga0256845, IMG submission 189101) | Tube worm associated microbial communities from hydrothermal vent at the East Pacific Rise, Pacific Ocean - Riftia | ecosystem: Host-associated > Annelida > Integument > Unclassified ... | reverse complement strand
TTATCCCTCACAGTTCTTCATACCCATCCAGGAACAGTATTGCCTGGCCGATAGCAACAAAATTTTTCTTTACAGACCTTATTTCATCATGACTCATGTTACACAGTCAGCAGCATCCCCCCTTCATACAGGGTAAGACAAGGGGATTTGACCGGGCATCTCTGCGCGGGAACTGAAAGAAAGTAATTCATAGCCACTGACATATCAGACATTATCGGAAATGGGGAATCAAACGCTTATTCTTCCTGGAACAGAAGAATCTCAAGGAGTCATTCTACCGAAAAAACCGTTAGTATTGCAGGTAAAATCCTGTCAAGGAAATAAATAGGCATTCTCAGAAATAAATATGAGTTGCCGTCCTGCCTTTTAACAGAGGAGAATTCCTTGAAAAACACCATATGCGATAAATTCCATCATAAACATTCGTCAATGATTATTCCACAAAATGCACATCTCCCATCAATCTCGGCTCTCGGGCAAGGCCATTGCCTCCAACACCGCCAAACCAATTTGTTGACGCTTCACGTCCGTTTCCGTCGTCTTCATACCAGACCAGAGATACCCCCATCCAATCGCCGCGTTCAGGACGGAGAGGCGTCAATTCATCCCAGGGGATCGCCACCTCATATTGCACGCCATCATCAACCTGTTTCATCGCACATTTCGCAGTTGGGAGGACGCCGCCCGGTCTGTTTGCAGAAGGATATTTCCGGCGGATTTTAGGCCCCTGGCGACTCAAGCCCATATCAAAAGTATGGACAGCACGAAGATTCCTCGGCACTGGTTGAATCGAAGCATCAGTCAAATCGGGCAGGGGATCGATTTGAAGGCTGATGGTGTCGCCATTCCAAAAAGAGCCAAGTTCATGTTGGGGCACCCAATGATCATCAAAGACTTTCGTGGCAAAATAGAGAAAGTTTTCATCCCACATCATCTGCCAGGCTGATGAAAAGTCATCCAGGCCAGTCCACTGCATTTCTCTGCCATAATCCTGTGCAAAAAAGGTTATCCCGCTAAGTCTTCCTTCAGGATGGACAAAAAGTGGTGATGCCGCCTCCCAATCATCAAGTTGGCCGTCAATCCGCAACGGCGTGCGTGTTCTGACCGCCGGACGAAACGCAAATCCCCGGCTTTGCCGCGTTTCATACCCGGTCTGATCCCGAACCAGGGCTTCGATGACATAGCCCTCGCCGACGCCGAAAGAACTGATATAGCCGAATTCTCTCCGGCACAAATCTAACGGGAACGACCCATCCTGCGGCGGGATGAGATGTTCTGTCGTCCGCTGGAGCATTGTATTCACCGTTTCACGTTGATCGGACTGGAGAAACGACCACTCTCCATTGAGCGTACACATGACGGTACGCGCTTCTCCGGGGGCTAAAGAAAAATGGGTTGTCCGAGGTTCTGGTCGAATCCCGTCAGGTGTTTTAATCACGACGTCCCCCTGACGAGGCTGTGATGTATTGTTTGTGATCTCGACTTTAATCGTTGGCGACGTCACATCAGTTTTTTCGCGCAAAATCGGGCGCAGCCTGACGCTGAGCGGCGGACGGGTCTGGATTGACGCGCTCGCCCTGGCGATCTTTTTTTGACCAGCGGTCAGAAATTCAGCAAAGACCGGAAATGTCTGGCGTTGGGTCAGCGCAGTTTGTTCATAATAGGTTCGGGAAGGGATCGTATCGGGCAGCATCACATCAAAGGTCACGGTTGCTTGCCGGTGTCGCCCCAACCAGATTTGCTCAGAATCTCTTTCCGACCTCCCCACCGTTGAATGAGACGTCAGCATGGCCCTGGCAAATTCTTCGTCAAAAGTCGACTCATAGCGTATCTCAGAACCGAGCACTTTCAACCATTTCGGCGCGTTCAGTGTCACGCTCCCCCGGACGACCGCATCGGCTGTGTTCAGAAGGTGAACGCGAAGTTTGACCGTTGCAGCTTTTCCCGGAGAAACAGGAACGGTCTTTGGCTCCACTCGCAAAAAAGGATTATCATATGTGACATTCGCGTTGTGAATGGTTTTTTCTGAGCTTTCTGGCAGAAGAATGTAGGTTGGCTCCGGGGTCACGCTCAGATATAATGTGCCATGATAAGTATGTTGGGTTATCTCTTGCCCCAACATACTTATCAGCGTCACCGGGTCGCCTGTATGCCCTTCGCGTCCGGGAAGTGAGATGCTTACGTCTTCAATGCCGAATTTCGACCAGACGACAAGTACTGTGTCGGCGAGGCGAAGGTGTTTATTGCGCGGATCGTTCTCTGAGGCTGTATACACCTGACACACGACATTCGGATGTCCTCCGAGGCGGGTGAGAAAGCGTTTTCCTTCCAGCATCCGCGTCATTGTCGAATAGGCGGGAAGCAGGGGGAGAGGCGTAAGATCGTAGCGAAACACAGACGCTCGGCCTTGGGTCATGTCATGTCCATAATTTTTCGCCAGCGGAGTTCGTCCGACATACAGATTGGTTCCGGGAACCATTCTCTCAATCCCGGCTTCAAAACCAACCAGATGATGGCGAATAGTGTAGGGCGCAATCTGTTCCCGCGCGACGCCGGTATTCAACCACAACCCTCCATCGAGGTTCAGGTTTTCAAAATATGACCACTCGACGTTCCACACCTCGACCTGAGATTGACCAGCGCGCTCCAACAACGTCCGCAGCGCAGCATTTTCCTGATCGATTCCTGAATATTCAGGCGGAGATGGGGTATTGTAGCACATGACCGTGATAAAATCGAAAAACGGTTTCGAGGCGTTGACAGCTTGCAGGAGTTGCGAAAGATATGACACGTTAAACCAGGCCATTCCACCAATTCCGGCCAGTGCAGCCGGACTGGCTGTTTTGACGATCTCAAAAAATCGCTGCATCTGGGGCGCAAATATCGCTGCCGGCACTCGTAAATCCGTTTCCCAGAAATTCGAGAATATGCGCTGTCCATCGTCAAGATAGGGTTGCAACTGGTTCTGCAGCGTTGCCGCCTCTTTCGGTTTTCCGGCCGGAAGTGACCACAGCATCGGCATCATGTCAAAGGTGTCGGTGTGAAACAAGTGTAATCGGGCGAGTTGGGGAAAAAGCACAATCAGTTTCACTCCAAGTTTTTCATAAAGTTCCACCATCTCTTTTCCTGGCTGGTTCCAGTACATCATGCCGAATTTTGAGTTTTTTCGACGTCCGGTGCGATTCGGGTTGATAATAGCCGCCGCGCTATAGCCGTGCGTCAACACCTTCTCAGGCTGATGCAAAGAATAGTCAAACAGCAGATACCGTGCCTGTCCGGGCTGAATTACGAGTTTTTTCTGAGCCGTCGCTTTTGCAGCAATATGGAACGTATCGACTGTACGGCTCACCTCAGAACCGTGATAGTCTGAGACCAACATGTCCAGTTCGTAGTCTTGGGGCGTGGAGGAAAAATTATGGACGCTTACCTCAAAGGCAACGTCATCAGTATCAGAAAAAACGTGATATTTTTGCGTTCCGCGAATTTCAACCTGGAGCCGACGGATTATCGTGTCTCCAAACCAGACCTCTCCATCGCCGGCAACGCCGAACTCAATCCCTAAAATCGCTCGATGTCTGCCACACAATCCGAGATCGACGAGATCGACTGATAATCTGTGCCATTTTCCGGGATTGGCGGCCCCTTCAAATGTACCAGCCCAAAAATCTGAGGGACGGTTTTCAGTGGCAAAAGGAGTTTCCGGATTCTTTGTCCAGCGAGCCTGCACAAACACTGGACGTATCGGAGGAGTCCCAAGATCGGTGGTTTCGATTCGAAGCCAAATTTGTTCGGGGCGTACCTCGCCTGGGAAGAAAACGTCTTGCAGCAAGATACCATTAGCAGGCAGGAGCGCGGGCCAGCTTCCTTTGACATGATGACGGGCACTCTGCTCCACGGAGACGCTGAAGTGGAGACGTTTTTTCGTTCCGTTCTGCTCTGTCGAACCAGGAATTGGCGATGACCATTGCCAGTTCTCTGAGGGTAAAAAACCAGGAGGGAGTGGATCGCCGACAATTGTCGTTTCAGGGGCCATTTCAGCGTCAGCCTCCCAAAGGTTCCACCATTTCAGCGTTAATAAGCGTTGGGCCAAGTGCTCTCGTCTGGCCGGATCGGTTTCCTGGAGATACGCTGCGCTGACAACCTCAAACAATTGCCCGGCAGACAGGAGGTCGGAATCATACATGCCATGCTCGATGAATTGCGCCACGGCATGTTCTGGAGGGTTCGCTTCAACAACGTGCAGATTCACCATCCACCCAATCCATAGGCCACCCCACAGTGCCAACATGGTTCCATAACGCATGGCATTCCTCCTCACCGTTTGGTGTTTAACGTTCGATGCCCCCGATGTTTACCGTGCAGCTTTGACAACAACGCTGCGCTTCCGTACTTCCACGAATGTGTGTTCCAGGGCACTACTGTTCTTTCAAGTTATACGTGAGAGGGATGAGGACGGGCTTCAACTTGCGAAAAGCAAACGAAAGTTTGCACTCCTGAGAGAATTCTCCTCCTCACCTTCACCTTGAAAGAACACTACGGCGTCAGATCATTTTGCAACAGATTTTGAAGCTCCTGCGAGGTCTTTGCAGAATATCCACATAAATCTCCTGCCGTCGAGAAAGACGAGAGCGCAACCGCGCTTCCCGCTGACGTATGCACAATATAGCGTGATTCCCACACGCACTCACCCGATATATACGGACATCCGCCACATGGATTCGTCTCGTTCACCCATTGTCGGATCAGCACCGTTTGTCCCGATGGCGCGGTTGTTACTCCGGTGGGAGCAAAGGCCCCTGTTTGACCTGGCGCGCAACTGCCTGCCGGGCTGTCTTTTGTTAACACGACTTCAAAGTCAATCGTTCCGAGCAGAATTTCTTCAGGGCTGTTATTGATGATAAACAATTGATTTGACACCGTAGTTCCACATGCCGTTTGAAGAGCAGGCGACTTGACAAGAGACGCCTCAACTTCCTCTGCGAGATCGTTCACGTCCCCCCAGAGGCTTTTGTCGTCGCGACCTCCTCTGCTCCCGGCAATCGCCACTCCGAGCAGAGCCGCTCCTGCGCCTGCGCCCACACCGATGAGAGCTTTTTTACCAGCCCCGCTTCTCTTTCCCGAACTCATGATTTGGTGTTCTTCTGCTGCGCCTTGTCCCTCTTGTGATGCTGTCGCAGGCTCCCCAATGAATACGAGTTTTTCGACGGCGTTTTCCATGTATGGCGTGCCAAGCCGATCAGGAGAAGTCGCCCAGACAACGTGCTCTCCCTCGAACCCGATATTCGGCTCGATTTCTTGTTCGGCAGATACCACAACTCTCATCGGAAGCTCGTGTCGATACTCGTGTGGACACATATTTTTCTCTTCAACCGGTGTTGCAAACAAGGCGGATTTAACAGCTTGCTTATTCCTATCGATCACCAGGAGCATGTATTCTACAGCCCTGGTTGTTGCCATTGGAGCCGGAAGAATTGCAGAATACACGTTGTGGCCGTGTCGCGTGCCGGGAGTGAAATAAAAACGATCTGTTCCCTGTTCTCTGAAGTATACCCGGGTTTCCTGCGGCACGGTTTGCGAAAGCACCTCAAACGAGATTTCAACAGGCAAACCAACCGCCACGCAAAAAAGAGGCAGATGCCGGATTTGCAGATCGGTTTCAGCCTGCGCGAAGAAAGGTGCTTTTATCACGAAAAATATCAGGGTATAAATGGTGATAATTCCTACTTTTTTCATATTTTTTCCCTCCGAAAGGTGTCGATTTTTCATTCCCGTCAAATTCTTCTTGACGAACTTTTACAAAGCTATCAATTATAACTCAGGAAAATTGATCAAGGAGAAATTTGTATTTTCTCATTTTTTTCTTGCTCTACATCATTCGATGCCCACTCAATCAACATCATGGTACATTGTGGCGCCAGAAGAGATGGGCTGTCTGCTTTTCCCATTTGTAACGGTTGGCAGAGATCATCGGCACAGAATTATTGACAGGAACATTTTTTTGTAATCTTTCTCCTTCACTTTGATTGAATTGTTTCTTTAAGGAGGATTTTCGGTATGGCGTATAGATTATTATTCGGTCTCTGGTGCATCAGTGTTGCGCTCTCTGGATGCGGGCCATCAATCTCGATGCAGGAACGGCAGCAGAAGGCAGACGTGCAGTATAAATTGGGAGTTGCAGAATTTAACCGGGGGGGCCTGGCAGATGCCATGGTTGCCTTCCAGAAAGCCCTGGAGTACTACCCTGACGCCAAAACTCACAATGCGCTGGGGCTGATTTATCTCGAACAGAGAAAATATCAGGATGCCATGGCGGCCTTTAAAAAGGCGTTTCAGCTTGATCCAAGTTTTCTGGACCCGCTTAACAATCTTGGGACAACGTATGCTCGGATGGGCGAATGGGACAAAGCGATTACAGAGTATCAAAAAGTCCTGAGTGACCCTTTATACCGCACTCCAGAGCTTGCCCACTATAATCTTGGATTAGCGTTGATGGAAAAGGGCGATGACATTAATGCGGTGAAACAGTTCCACAAGGCGATTCAAATGCGTCCGAACTTTGTGCAGGCGTTAGATAAATATGGCATTGCGCTGTATCGAATGAACCGGAACCAGGATGCGATTAAACGTTTTAAGCAGGTTATTGAGCTTAATCCGGATTTTATTGAATCGTATCTCAATCTTGGGATGGTGTATATGAAGCTTGGGCAGACAGCAGAGGCCATCTCGCAATTTAAATATGTGCTGGAACACTCAACTCAGGAGAATTTAAGCGTCGATGCCGCGCGATACCTGGATATGTTGGAATAAATTGGTCTTGTCCGGGGCTGGGCTTCCAGCGCTCCGAAGAATCTATGTCCTGATGTACGTCCCAATAAAGAGCGGCTTTGGTGGAATCACGAGAGTACGCTTTTCATGATTTATGAACACACGAGAGGTTTTTGTTGCCAGTCTCCTTGCCGGGATAGTTCTCTGTGGTGTTTTCACCGGTCAACTGTTTGCAGCTAACACAGAGGAAGAGGCTTATACTATTTCAGTAGGGCTTTACAATGACGGACTGATCGATCTCGCGCGCGATCAGTTTGAGAACTTTCTCACGCAATTTCCGAATAGCACTCAGGCCCCTTACATCCAGTTTTTGCTCGGAGAATGCGATTATCGCCAGAAAAAATATGAAACGGCCATTCAGCAGTATCGCAAAGGCATATCAGATTATCCTGGGAATATTTATATTGAGCAAATGCTCTATAAATTAGGGCGGGCCTATTTTCTCTCCCAAAAGTACAAATCCGCTCAGGATGCCTTTCGGGAATATCTTGAGAGCTATCCCGATGGGTCACAAATCCAACACGCCTATTACTGGCTTGGAGAAACATATTTTAAACGGACGAAATACCAGGAAGCCATAGAGACCTTTTCGGAAATTCTCACAAAGTTTCCATCCTATGAACTGCTTGATTACACCTACTATTCCCTCGGATGGAGTTATCTCAACCTCCAGGACTACGAGCATGCCCTGAAATATTTCCACCACCTGCGTTCTGCGTTCCCTGACAGTGAACTTATTCCTTCCGTCAACATGAATATTGCCCGAAGTTTATTCCTGGCCGGAGCGTATGAACAAGCCTCTCAGGAATATAGCCGGATTACCGAGACCGATCTCTCAGAAAACGCCCGTGAAGCGTTTTTCTGGATCGGGGAATGCGCCTATTATCTCAAAGATTATGAACAGGCGATCACCTCGTATCGTACATTTTTAGACGCTCCCGTGCCGGAAGAATATGCTGATAATGCCCAGTACGGCCTGGCCTGGAGTCTGTTGCAACTCGGGAAAACGCCGGAAGCGATCCAACAGTTTCAACATTTCCTCGCGACGTACCCACAGAGTGAGTTGTTTTCATCGAGCCTGTTTCAGTTAGGGGCTTTATTACTCCAGGAAAATCGTGTATCAGAGGGGACTCAGTTGTTTGAAGATGAGCTGAATCGCCATCCGGCGACAGAGTATCAAAACGATATTCACTATCAATTAGGACAAGTCTATTTCCGGCAAGGCGTATATGACAAAGCTCTCAATCAATTCCAACTCCTTTTTCAGGCTCCATCCAACGAAAGTTACATGGCCTCAGCATTCTTTATGAGCGGGGCCTGTTTGTATGCTCAGAGCAATTATGCCGACGCGATTACTTCTTATGAACAGGCGATTGCCCGCGCGGAAACTGACCTCACGCGCTCACAGCGTGAAGAAGACCAACGCAATGCCCGCCAGATCATCCAGGATGCGACATTTCGGATAGGGCTTAGTTACCTTAATCTCGGGCAGTATGATGCTGCAATCTCTTCCCTGAACCGTCTCCTTGAAGGTGACTCTCGTGCTGTTGGCTATCTCGATCAGGTGTATTATTGGCTTGGTGAAGCCTATTTTAATCAACAGGATTATGCCCGAGCGATTGCTGCCTATCAGCAGGTTCTCCAAACGTTTCCCGACAGTTCTGTTGCTCTTGAAGCACAGTACGGGATTGCCTGGGCCTATTACGAGGAACAACAATGGGCCAAGGCAGCGGAGGCATTTGTGAATGTGTATCAGACAGACCCGGCAGGAACATTGGCGGCGGAAACATTATTTCAGGCTGGTGAGAGCTATCTGAACCTTGAAGATTATAGTCGTGCTGAAACCTTTTACCAGCGGCTGCAGCACGAATTTCCAACTGATGATTTGGCCTATAAAGCCCAGCTTCGCCTGGGGCAGGCGTATTACAAAGATCATCAACTTGATAAAGCGATCGCCCTCTTACAGCAGCCACTTGCGAATATTTCTGAAGACCAGACCGTCTCTCCCGATCTGTTGGTGGATACCTACAGTTTTCTCGGTTTAGCCTATTCTCAAACGCAGGAATATGATTCAGCGATTGAACAATTTACCCATGCACTCGACCTGACAGAAGACCCGTCCGTACAGGCAAATTTGCTGCTTAAGATTGGGGATGCCCATTACCAATCAGGAGAATATGACCAGGCCCAAGCGTTCTATCGCCGTCTTATTGAGGAATTTCCGACAGCCCCGGAAGTTCCTGACGCCCAATACAGCCGTATTCTGACCTATCTGCGACAGGGGGAAACTGAACGTTACGTCACGGCATCAGAAGAGTTTTTAACCACCTATCAGGAGGCTCCTCACATCATGCCTGACCAGTCTTCTGACCAGGTTTCTCCGCAAACCGCTCCGGTTCCATCGACCGGTCATCCTCATATCCCGACAGTGTTATACCAGTTAGGAGAACACTATGTCGGTCAACAAGATTACAACAAGGCTCTCTCTCTTTTCCAGCAACTGTTCACCTCCTATCCGGAACATGAACTGGCGGATGAGAGTGCCTATGGCATCGGGTGGTGCTATTTAAGCATGAAAGATTATTCACAGGCTATTCAGGCGTTTAACAACATGTTGGAGCATTTTCCGCAGAGCGAGTATGCTCCTGACGCGCATTACGGTTTGGCAACCTCCTATTTTACCCAGCAGGATTACCCCGCTGCCATCACAGAATACTCCTTTATCCTCGAACATTTTCCGACGTTTTCTTCTAACGACCGCATTTTGCTCAATCTCGGGACAGCATTTCTGCAGCAGAACGAACTGACCAAAGCGATTGATGTATTACAACAATCAATTGATCGTTACCCCAATCAGTCAAATATTTCTGATGTGTACCTTAAACTTGGGTATGCGCTTGCCAGAGAGGGAGAGTGCCAGAAAGCCATTCCGATGTTCGGGCAGGCCGTTGCTGGCGCCAATGTGGCAGCTGCGGCTGAAGCTCAGTTCCGTATTGGCGAATGCTACGCGCAATTACAAGAACGGGATAACGCGATTGTTGATTATTTAAAAGTCGTATATTTGTATCCGGATCATGAGTACTGGGTGTCTCATGCTCAATTCAAAGCTGCGATGATGTATGAAGAAATTGGAAAAGAGAAGGATGCCATGACGCTGTATCAGAAAATTATTGCGACTTCTCAGGAAGAGTCGCTCGTCGAAAAAGCTCAGCAACGCATCAAGGCACTCACTCAGGAGCTCCCTGATTCATCAGAATGAAGAGAACCGTGCGAGTTGTTCTCCTGATCCAACTGGTATCCTGGAGTCTCTTTTGTCTGCCGCTGTTTTTGCGACCAGCGTGTGCCTCTCATTGGCGTATTCAGCGACATTTCGACAGGCGTTCCGCCTCTGCTCTCCCGTTTTTGTCCTTGCGCGCATCGCGACGTTTCCAGCCTGTTGGCCCTGCCGGGGAAGGTCTGCATACCGATTTTTTGGGGCAGCATAAACTGCGTTTTATTCCTGGTAAAGTATCTGAAAATCCTGCCGCCATGCCAGCCTATCACAAGTCAGTTCCCGGATTTTCCCACGCAGAGAATCGCCGTAAGCTCCTGCCTCATGAAAATTTCAAAAAAACTCATACCGGGGTCGTTGTCGAATTGGAATCAGGATATGGAAATCATAATACATTTATCGGGCGGTTGCAACACGGAACCCAATTTAAAGGCGCCCACTACGATCTGCAGGGACATTGGGAAAAAACGAATGGAAAAGACCAGAATAAGCATGAAGAAATCTTTTCAGGACGAGCGAATTTTAAGATCGATCTTTCAAAAAATTCGACCTCTACGATACATGGCGCCTATTTTCAGAGCCAGATAGAACTGCCACAATTTTCGGCGTCTGTAACGCATAAGAAATCTGCGATTGAACTCATCACAGCCCTCACTGTCAATGTGAATCCTGAGAACTCAATCGGAATCCGGTTTTCAGGTGAACGCTCGGAATTTGCCGACCATAATCGCCTGACTTTTGCAATGGACAGGTATGGCGGGAAGCTGAACATAACCCACCACTGGGATACCAAAAATACTCTTACATTCGCTTCTCAGGGGGCTGTCGAGCTTCAGCAGCGGGAAGACGAGCATATTGAAACCAAATATTATGGCACGACAACACTCACGAATGTGTTCACGTTATACAACTCATTTGCCCTGGAAGCCGGAGTCCTCTTTGACCACTACCATTCTCAGGATTTTCATCATACGACCTATTTTATCGCCCCCATCGCGACGGGCAGGCTTCGCTTGCTCAGCAGGACCACCCTCTTCGCAGCCTATCACCCGCACCTCGTATTTCCTGACTTTAATAAGCTCTACATTCAACGCCTGTATACAACGGTCAATCCAGAACTCTATGCCGAAACCGTTCGCTATGATCTTGAATCAGGAATCCAACAACGGTTTGGCGATCAAGTCTCTGTAAAACTTGGCGCTTTTTATCAGGAACGCGAGAATATCCTGGTGCAAGTGGATGCGGATCATGACAATCTGCTGGAATACATTCAACCTGGTTCCGCTAAGTGCATGGGATTAAAAGTGAGTCTCCAGATGAATTTTTTTGAACAATTTGTTCAGAGTATCACGTATACCTACACGCAGTATGAGACATGTTCTTTGCACCTCCCGGAGACATTCTCCTCTTCGGGCATCATCCTGCCTTACCATCCCCAGCATCAAGTGCAGGCGAGTGTATATTGGTTAACCCCTCTTGGGTTTGCCATCGATTTCAATGGGATTTATCAGAGTGAACAATATCGAAGCTGGCAGCACGAGAATAACCGCATCGGCAGCCGTTTTTTTCTGAATGTAGCGCTTACCCAGAAAATCACGGATAATTTCCAGGTCTATCTGCAGGGACGGAACCTCACCGATACAGATATTTACGATATTATTCCAATTTTAGACAGCACGGAAATGACGTCGTCACAACTCTTTATCGGAGGGCTGCGTGTTCGGTTTTGATAATTCTCTGGTGCTCTGCCAACGTTACGTTGACGGGTTCTCCATGTAAGGAAAGAAGGCCGCCTGAAAGTATCTGAAAGATCGTTGTTTTTTGTCTTGACAGAGCCGAGCACCTTATATGCACGTTATCTATGATTTTCTACAAACATTGAATCCCTCTGGGATAGAAGGGACAGAACACAACGCGAAATAAAATCCGTAGGCTTTCATACTTCTGGGATTTTTATCAAGTCTGACCGCTATTCTCCACTGCGTTCCATAGGGGGCAGGTGAGCTTAGGTGTTATCATGATGAATATTTACGCAATTATTATTCTTTGTACGATTATTCTCGGATATGTGCTGGATTTATGGGCCGATATATTGAACCTTCACGCTCTGAGCGACGACCTTCCGGAGGAATTCCAGGGAGTCTATGACGCGGAGAAATATCGAGCCTCCCAGGAATATACGAAAGTAACCACACGCTTCGGATTCATCACGTCTACATTTGACCTGCTCGTGACCCTTGTGTTCTGGTTTGCAGGCGGTTTTAACTCTCTGGATCAGGTTGTCCGCAGTTGGAATCTGCACCCCATCGTGAACGGGTTGCTCTATATCATGATCCTGATGCTGCTCAAAACAGTGCTTTCATTGCCGTTCAGCATTTACAATACGTTTGTCATTGAAGAACGGTTCGGGTTTAATAAAACCACGCCGATAACGTTTGCGCTCGATTTTTTCAAGACAGTGGGCTTATCCCTTGTCATTGGCGGACCACTTCTCGCCGGCGTTCTGGCCTTTTTTGAGTATGCCGGCCCCTATGCCTGGTTCTACTGTTGGCTTGTGGTGACGCTTGTTTCGATCTTTCTCCAGTTTATTGCGCCGACCTGGATTATGCCCTTGTTTAATAAATTCACGCCTCTTGAAGAGGGTGAACTGCGGGAGAGTATTCTCCGTTATGCCCGATCTGTGGATTTTCCGCTTGAGAATCTGTTTGTGATGGATGGGTCCAAACGTTCCACCAAATCGAACGCGTTTTTTACCGGCTTTGGGAAGCATAAGCGGATTGCCCTGTTTGATACGCTGATCCAAAAACACTCGGTCCCGGAACTCGTGGCAGTTCTGGCGCACGAGATCGGCCATTACAAAAAGAAACATATTCTCCAGTCCATGGTGATCAACATTGCCCACACAGGCGTTATGTTTTTTCTGCTGTCAATTTTTCTCAACCATCAGGGATTGTTTGATGCCTTTTATATGGAGCAGCGGTCAATTTATGCCGGGTTGATTTTTTTCGGGATGCTTTATAGTCCGGTTGAATTGCTGCTTTCGATAGGATTGCAGATATTTTCCCGCCGAAATGAATATGAGGCTGACCGCTTTGCCGTTCAGACCACCGACGATCCGAACGATTTTATCAATGCCTTAAAAACGCTGTCCGTGCATAATTTATCGAATCTGACCCCTCATCCTTTTTATGTCTTTTTGAATTATTCTCATCCTCCGGTATTGCAAAGGATTCAGGCGATCAGGCAGGGGGAAGTGCAGGTCGAAATTCCTGCTTCGACCTGATTGTGACCGGTAAAACCGGAAGGTTTATCCTCACTGAGTCAGTTCTATCGTCGTATTTTGCTCCTCCTGCGAGGGGGGGCTAAGGGATTTTTGCAAACTCAAGTTTGCACTCCAGCCGGGGATTGCCCACCAATTCAGGAGTGCAAACTTTAGTTTGCCCCACGGTTTTTTTAAGTCAACAGTACTGGCGAGGGAGGAGCGGGGGGGCAGTGCGACACATTTTACTTAGATATAATCGCCCAGCATCTCAGCCGTAATCGGCCCTTCACGCAAAATACGCGGCGGAGTGCCGGTCATGTCAATGATCGTGGATGGCATGGCGTGTTGAGTTTCCCCCTGGTCGAGGATTAAATCAACATATTCGATTGCATCCCCCAACTCGGTCAACACCTCATCAATGCTGAACGGTGTGGCCAGCCCTGAGCGATTGGCGCTTGTGGCGGTAATCGGCACTCCGGCATCTGTGACCAAGTCAAGCAGAATCGTATTTTCAGGAATTCGCAGGCCGACGCCTTCCAGCCCACTGACCAATAGGTCCGGAACCACAGCCTTCTTTTTCACAATGATCGTCAGGGGACCGGGCAAAAACTGTCGGAATACTTTTTCTGCCTGCTGATCGATGTTTCCCAGCTTTTGTGCCATCTCAAGCTCAGAGACAACCAGATGAATCGGTTTGTGAAAGGAACGCCCCTTTATCTGATAGACTCTGCGGATTGCGTCACGATTCAATCCATCTACGCCGAGCAAATATCCTGTATCCGTAGCACACACCACTACACCGCCCTGGCATACAATCTGGCTGGCTTTATGAATGATCGATACTGCCTCAACGCTGTCGATGATTTTACAGATGCGTGGAATATGTGACATTTTTTTATGTCGATCGAAACCTCCAGTTCGACAGATCGAAGTAGAAATTTCGCTCTGCATTAATATGGTATAGCTGGATAGGCATTCAGGTCAAATCCGCTTCGAACTCCTGCCTGATACAAATGGTACGCCACGCCTGCAATCATCGCCCCATTATCGGTGCATAGGACCAGCGGCGGATAACAGACCCTGATCCCGTGCTGCCTCGCTTCGGCGATAAGGGTCTCCCGCAGGGCGCTATTGGCGGCGACGCCGCCAGACAGGGTAATCGTTGATACGCGTTTTTCCTGGGCGGCCTTCAACACTTTTTTGATCAGCACTTTAATGGCAGCTTTTTGGAAACTCGCAACAATATCCGCGTAATTTATCTCCCGCTCCGCGTGCTTTTGTTCTGTGACATACCGAATAACTGCTGTTTTGAGACCGCTGAAACTGAAATTCAAGTCCTTTGAGTAAATTAAAGGGCTGGGAAACTCAACTGCGTTGGGATTGCCTTCTTTTGCCATGCGATCAATCACCGGTCCCCCCGGGAATCCAAGCCCCAGAAACTTGGCAACTTTATCGTACGCTTCCCCAATGGCATCATCCACGGTATGCCCTAAAACAGTGTATTGGGTCGGAGAAGTGACGTACATCACCAGGGTATGACCGCCGGACACGGTCAAGGACAGATGTGGTAAGTCCAGATCTGGCTTGTTTAAAAAGTTGGCATACACGTGTCCTGACAAATGGTTGACGCCAACCAGCGGTTTTCCATGACAATAGGCAATGCTTTTGGCGGCAGACAGCCCGATCAGTAAGGAACCGACCAAACCAGGACGATGCGTCACAGCGATGACATCGATGCCCTCATACGTCATTCCCGCCGTATCGAGCGCATTTTGAATGACATACAGGATCAGTTCGACATGCTTGCGCGAAGCGATTTCAGGAACAATTCCTCCGTATTTCTCATGAAATTCGTTTTGCGAGGAAATGATGTTTGATACAATCTCCCTGCCATCCCGCACGATCGCAGCAGCGGTATCATCGCACGATGTTTCAATTCCCAGAATATTCATAAGTGAACCCCTTTAAACAGCCCATTCCGGCTTGTCAAGTTCTTCGAATCAAAATCTTATTGGCAGAAGATGCTCTTTCTGCTAAGGAATGTACGCTCCGTTTCATTTTAATCCTCTTAAGGCTCCAGTTCCTCGCCATTCCCTGGATACTGCATAAGAGTTTTGTACACAAATGCTGCGAGTTGAGGTTCTATGTGTGCGCTTTCCCGTCTGAAACGCTCCGCAATGGCGCGATACTCAAAGATTCCGTCAGCGATAAGGATCGGAGAGGACTTGATCTTTCCTGGGCGGTTTTCTCCATCATCAACGCGATGATGCGTGAAGCCTTTCTCCTTCCGCCAAGTCACTGCCCGGTGCTGGCGAGTAATATCGTAGCATAATTGAAAGCCGGAGATGATCTTGTTCCCGTCCAACCAGACAATCAGATCAAAATACTCGTCACTAAACCACCGGCGGGTTGTTTCACCTTCTACCTGGCTGACATCATGATATTCTCGTAACATAAGCATTATAGCAATCTTAGACACGCCGCCATACTCTGCTCTTTGTGCTCATTGATTGCCTTGTTGAAAGGTTCCTGTTCTCAGAAAATATTCCATCTGTTGCAAGACACCCCGGTCTTTCATCATAAATGTGTGAGTTTTATGAACCAGGAGAAAATCTTTCATTCCAGACACTTTCGCGCGTTCAACTGAGACTTTGCCGTCATCATCCCCAGGGATCATCCGGGAATGGAACAACTCAATACTTTTGTCTCCTGCGATCACGCCTAACTCAAAACTGACAGGACCTAATTGAAGCGGCAGACTGTGCGCTTCGTCAGTCCCTAACTGTTGAGCGGCAGGGCCAAGCAGCCAGCGAAAAATCGCCCAGTGACGCTGCCAATCAACAACTTCACTCCCCTGGTTTGGAGGAGCAAGCATCACGACTCGCCCGACATTGTCTAGCACATTGTGCTCCAAATAATTTCGCACGAGAATTCCCCCCATCGAATGGGTCACAAAATGAATTGTTTTCGTGGGATCATGGCAACACTTCTGCACAAACACGTGTAAATATTTCTGCGTGAGTGTCTCAATATCATATTTGGTCGAAGGATAGCTGAAATTAAGAACATCGTACCCGCGCTGCTCCAGAAACTGTTGAGGTGTCTTCATAGAGCGATGTGTACGGCCTAAACCGTGAACAAGCACGACATAATCGCCAACGCATTCAGATGTCGTCGTTTGCATAGTCTGTTCAGCCTCAAAAAAACTGGCGCACCCTGCCAGCCAAAATAGTAAGAGCAGCGACATGATCACAAACATGTGGGAGAGTGATCTTCCCTGATTGGTATTATACATGGTTCACATCGCGTCCCCCCCTTTGATTGGCAAGGGGGGCCTATCATTCAATGAGTGATAGGCGGTGAAACGAATTGTCACCAATCAAGAGGGTTAACATTTTAAGACTTGATAAATCGTCACCCCATCAGGAATGCCTTTCATTTTCACGCCGACAATCGGCTTGACCTCTATCTCATTTTTGGCACGGTCGTAGGTTTCCTGACTGATGAGTACCTCGCCGCCTTTTGCCACGCTACAGATTCGCGCCCCAAGATTTGCCGCCCGTCCGATCACCGTATAATCCGTTCGTTTTTTACACCCCACTTCGCCGACAATCAGCTCGCCGCTTGCAATCCCGATCCCGATTGGACTGCGCGTGACTCCCAGCTCTTCCCATGTTTCCAGAGCCTTCTCATGTTCCTCCTGCATCTCCATCGCCACATGAATCGCCCGTAACGCATGGTCTGGCTGAGGGAAGGGGGCGCCAAATAAGGCCATGACTTCATCGCCGACAAATTTATCGAGTGTCCCTTCGTGAGCCAGGATCACATCGGTCATCCGTCCTAAATAATCGTTAATAAACCGTAACAACAGTTCCGGTTCTGTGTGCTCAGCCAACGATGTTGAGCCTCGCAGATCGGCATACAAGACGCTGAGGACTGAGCGCTCACAGTTGACAATATCAGTGTCCGATGACGAGAGTAAACGTTCCATGATGTGAGGATCGACTGAGCGTCCCAACACCTCACGCAAATGGCGTTGTTCAAGGCTCTCAAAAATTGCCGTATCCATCTGACTTGCAATCGCGCTCAACAGGCGTCGATCTTCCGAATCAAACCCCCGACGACCATAACGGTTCATGACGCCAATCACCCCAATAATCTTATTTTCCAGAATCAGGGGAAGGCACATGATTGAGTGTAATGTGGGGCCAAGCTCATTATACCAGACCATCCCACCCTGCTTGAGGGATTCGGATGCAATCCGATGAATGGCCTCTGAATGTGGGGTCAACAGAAAGAGATCGTCTTTCGCACTTGCCCGTAATTCCAGAAGATGATCGCTCTGATTATAGAGCATAAAAAATCCAGCTTCGGCCTGGATAATTTTCCGTAATTCTCCGAGTACCGTGTTTAGCATTTCATCAAAGGAAAGATGGCGATCACGAATACTATCGATCAGGTAAACCGTTTCTAACTCCTTATTTCTTTGCTGGAGAGCATAGTATTCGTAGGCCTGAATGACGGCCGAATCGACCTGACTTTCAGCGATTTTGATCAGTTCAACTTCATTCGGTGTAAATTCAGCATCGAGGCGGACAAACAGGAGCACTCCCAGGCGCTCCCCTTTTAAAAAAATTGGAATGACCGCAATAAATAAATCTCCAGAAGGATGATGGGCCCGCATCAACGGAGGAACATCATCGCCTGACCAGAGAAAAACTTCCTGGGACCCTGAAACATAGGCATCTAATTCTTGAAGGACTTCCTGGCTGAGGTTTCCAAACTGCCCGCTTCGATCATGCACGGCTTTTAAGGTTAAATGTTGTGTTTCCCTGTCCACCAGACAAATTCCGCACAAGCTTGTAGATATATGCTCGGATAATGTGCTCACCAGGGCTGTCATCATCATCGACGGTTCAGGCATTGTGTCCCGAATATAGTCAATCGCCAGGATGAGATCGATGACTGTCTGCTTAAGGTTCAGTTCTTGTTTGAGACTCTCCATTGTTCGTTCTTCCATCGGCTTCCTCCAAGAGGTTTTATGCCACGTCTTCAGGGGGAATGTCCGAAGAGTGCCATTTGGCAACTGCCAATATTCGGTCAACAAGTCGCGAAAATGGTAAACTTTGCAAATAGACACACCCCGGACCCGTCATATTAGCCAGAAACATGCCTTCACCGCCAAAGAGCGCATTTTTAAATCCCCCGAGAAATTGAATGTCATACTCGACAGAATTTGAGAATGCGACCAGACATCCGGTATCCACACGCAATTCTTCTCCTGCGGAAAGATAGCGTTCAATAATCGTTCCCCCTCCATGAACAAATGCCATGCCATCGCCTTCGAGTTTTTGCAGCATAAACCCTTCGCCGCCAAAAAGGCCGGCGCCGATTTTTTTGACAAACGCCACATCAATCTCGATACCATGAGCGGCGCATAAAAAGGCATCTTTCTGACAGAGCATACTGCCGTTGGAGAGATCAAGAGGAAGAATTTTCCCGGGATAGGGCGCGCTGAACGCCACATGTCCTTTCCCTCGCCCTTTATACAGAAATGTTGTAATAAAGAAGCTTTCCCCGGTGACAATGCGCTTAAATCCCTTAAAAATTCCGCCAGTTGATGTTTGGAGTTCGATACCGTTATCCATATACATCATCGCTCCGGCTTCAGCTCGAACCCCTTCCCCGGGATCAAGTTCGATCTCAACGATCTGCATGTCATCGCCAAAAATTTTATAATCAATCACATCAGCCATAATGTATTCCCCCCTTCTTTACCCCATAATGTCCCGTCATTTTCTCACGTCAACCTTTTTGCGCTGTGATTGATAAATTTTTCAGTTTCCTGGTGAAAACGTCTCTTTCGCAAGGAAATGTTGCCGTCCGTTCACAAGAAGCGTTTCCGGCCTTATGCAGTTGTGTTGTAAACCCCTGGCGGGATTCTCCAATACTCGCGAATAATGCTGTCAGGTCTTACACAAGAAAGAGAAGGGCGGGAAGCATGAGAATTCCCATGTTGAGGAGAATGCCCCAGGTAAGCAGCCCCAGGAGAAATCCGAATGCGAAAAAAAGCACGCAATACACGATGAATTTTTGTCGTGATATTGATAGTCTCTTTGCTTTCGGTTTCGGTTTGTTTTTGTGTAATGGGCCGCGGCGATGGTATTCCGCATCCTTATAGGCTTCGCCAAATTTTCGGTCATAGGTCTCAGTGGTCCAGTAATGAGGATCATTGTTGTTGCGTGGTTTAGAGAGTCTTGCATAGCCTTGTCTCACCAGTTCAAGGCCGATATTTTTTTTCCTGCCCCCAAAAGACCGCATAAACACCATCGCTAAAATTCTGCCCTCTTGATCTTTCACGATCTCCCCGTTTGGATATTGGGCGTATTCGATCAGGATGTCCCGGCCTTCGATCTGCCGGAGGAAGACTGTTGATTCCGCAGCACCGTGTTCTAATTTCTGGAGTTCCTGGAGTTGAAGAAGTTCAAGGTCAACGACTTGTTTGTTGAGGTATTTCGTATTCACCCCTGCGGGACAGGCAATTTTCGCGATTCGGATGACAACTTGCCGAGGGTATGTTTTAAACAAACGCCGCGTCTTCCAGATCGCGGTAAACGTTTCCCCGGTAAACACTGTTTTACACTGAACAACAGCCGTTTTACGACGATACTCAGGAGTTTGCTTTACTTTCTTTTTCGCCATGATTTTTCACCACATACCCGTCGAGACAGCAACATATCCTATCTCATTTCCCCCGCCTTTCAAGAAAGACTGTAGCGCAATCAGAAGGCGCTGTCAATCAAAAAATCTTGCACCGTGCAAGAGATGGAGAAGGCTGACTGTTCATACCATTATGCCTATGCTGAGTATTATTACAACAGGCTGAAATCACGGAAAACGTGAGGAAGGTTATCTGGCGCACCTCATCTCATACTTAAATCACAATTGTACCGGCGTCGTTTTGTTCTTGAGCCAAAAGGTGAGGGATCGTAAAATAAAAGGTACTACCCTGTCCTGCCTCGCTTTCAGCCCAGATTTTTCCACCGTGAGCTTCGACGACGAGTTTGCAGAAATAGAGTCCTAAGCCAACAGAGGCAGCTTTCCCCTGTCGTTTTCTGTCTACCTGAGCAAAACGATCAAAAATGGTGCTGAGGTATTCTGACGGAATCCCCTGGCCGGTGTCGGTAATTCCGGTTAAAATCGTGTCGTGTCGGATGGTCGCTTGAATTGTAATCGTTCCATGCTGCGGCGTGTATTTGATGCCATTGCTCAAAATATTGGCAAATAAACGCACCATTTTCGCATAATCGACAAACACAGCCGGGAAATCATCGGGGACATCTGTGCTAATCGTGATCTTCTTTTGCCTGGACGAGGTCTCAACTTGCTGGATCGCACTCACGATGATCTGATCGAATTCCGCAATCTCTTTTTCAATCTCCATTGAGCCATCTTCCATTTTGTGGACTTCCAGAATATTATTCACCATGTCGTGCATGGTATTCGCTTGTTGAAGAATATTGGTGAGGAAGTGATTGAAATCTTTCAGTCCTTGTTTCCGGCTTCGATTGAGCATAATCTCCGAAAATCCGATCACCCCGGCCAATGGATTCTTCAAGTCGTGGACAATCATGCTGATCAAGTCGTCCCGCATCTGTTCCAGTTGTTTTTCCTGGGTAATATCGTGCAGCGCGATCATCCGTCCAATGATTTCTTTTTCCTCGCCCTGCACCGGGTTTCCAGTAATTTTGAGGATTCTGGGAGGCGACATCAGGCTGATTTCTTCGATGGTGGTTTCCTGCGGCGATGCGATAATATGATAAATAATCTCTTTGACCCTGTCAAATTCGTTTAAGTTATCTTTTTGACCATCAATAAACTCAATCAGATGTTTTCCGTGATAAGGAGTCACATCCACTTGAAACAAGTCATCCACAACCACATTCGTCAGGATAATATTGAATTTATTGTCTGTCATGAGGATGCCGTCACCAGACGAATTGACCAATGCTTCGATCCGCCCCTTTTCTTCAACAACGTGTCGGAACAGTTGGGCGTTTTTGAGGGCAACCGCAAGTTGGCTGGCAACCGTTTCAGCGAGCGTCACTTCTTCATTGCTGAAATGCCGTACACGCCCTGTGTGCAACAGCATCATAATCCCGATAGCCGCATCTTTTGACAGAAGAGGGAGGTTCATAATGGAATGGACCCCCTGTTTCTCAAACACCCGTTTCACCTCTGGGGCCATGGCGCTGTTTTGTACATTTTCGATGATCACCGGTTTTGTGGTTGAAATCGCCTTTACGAAATCAGGATAGCGGGATAACGGGGCTGAGACATAATTCAGTTCTCCCTGTCGCGTGTTCGTGTCATATTTATACACAGATTCAAGGTGTTCGGAATTTTCTTTTATCAGGAATAAACGAGATTGCGTGACGTGCAAGAGATCAACCACTCGTTCGGCGCCAATCATCAACACCTGTTCCAATTCGATGGTCGAGCTAATTGCCTGTGATAATTCGTTGATGGTATCGAGTTCTTGCGCGCGATGTTCTGCTGTTTTCCGCTGAGCGTCGAGTTCAATATTTTTTCGGGCCAGTTCCTCAGTTCGTTTTTCAACAATTTTTTCAAGGTTTTCGGTATAATCCTGTAATTGCCGTTCAAGCTTTTTCTGCTCCGTGACATCTTTCGCAATCCCGAGAAAGCCCAACATCTTGCCTTCCCGGGTTTTCATCGGCGTCATGGTAAACATCATCGTCCGGGTTTGCCCATCTTTGCGCACGACATCCCATTCCCCTTCATCAACGCCATATTTCATAATCTGGATGCCGACCTGCGCAAATGACTTGCTGGCAGAACCCCTGAGAAAAAGCGACGGCGTTTCCTGGCCGACAACTTCTTCTGCGGCATACCCGATCAAACGTTCCGCACCTTTATTAAATAGGGTGAGTTTTCCATCTTTCCCGGTGGTGATAATCGAATATTCTGTCGAGCTGTCTAAAATACTATTCAAAAAATCTGTCGTTTCCTGCAATTTTTGCGTTTCATCTTCTAATTTTTTCGTATATTCTTCTCGCTCGTGCAGGTAGCTCTCCTCAACAATTCGCTGAGTCTTATGGACGCGGCTTTCCAAAAATCGAAGGGTTCGCCTCATTGCCACCAAATGAGTCAGGCCAAGCAACGAAATTCCCATCAACACTTCCAATGCCTGCACGATCGGATCTTTCGGGAGAACGACCGTGGTAACGACGACGATAAGAGCGATGAGAAACAATAAGAGAAATGTCTTTCGGATATATACTTTACTTTCGTTCATAGCCATGATACCCTAATGTACAAACCTCATACGCGGTTGTAAGGAATTGATGATGGAATTCTCTCTCAATGTTCTTTTGTAATTCTCAAAATGAGAACTGTCAAACAAATTTTACTGAAGTTTGAGCCACCCCATAACAGCAAGACCAGGATGTTTCAGTGAGAGTTTGCCCTTTCGCTGGAGGGGTGAAAGTTTTTCACAACATGCGCTCCTTTCTTTTCACCTTTAAATACAGCAACTTACAGTATTTTAAAACGGTAGAGGGCTGTAATATATTATATTTATTGCACTTTTTTCTTGTCAAAGAAAAATTTCTATAGTAGTTTACTTTATACATAGACGATCAACAGATCATTTCTGTAAATATATTGAGAGTGTTTCGTGAAAATTTTATGATCTTGTGGACAATTTTGTAAAGTATAGGAGGACAGTTATGCAACGACGATTCTCTTTGTTGTGCGGTCTAAGCATAGTGATATGCTGTCTCGTTTCAGCATTGAACGTCTCTGCGAATACAGGAAGTATTTCCGGGTTGTCAGAATGGGATGTCACTTCATTTAAAGTGAATCTCCTCAGTCATCAGGGGGCAAACGGCGACATACAAACCGATCAGAATGGTTGGATCCATTTAGGAGCAAACCACCTTGAGGGAGGCGATATTACCTATCGTGTGCGTGCCGGGTCTTTGACACAAGCTGACATTCTTGAAGTATGGATTGACGGGTTTTCCACATCAAATGATTTGGATATTGGGCCGACCGTGTTTATTGGAACAGGGAAAAATCGGTTTGAGCAAATTTCTCGAATGTCAGGTGATGCCTGGCGCCCCTTTGTGTTTCGTTTTGCCGATGATGCCCTGTATGGCGACGTTACCGACCCTTCAAACCGGAGTGAAAACTGGAGAATTCGCTATCCCTCATCAAAATATGAAGTCCGGCGCATTGATAAACCGCCAAACTCTCTTTTAGACGGTCAAGTTCTGCCTGTTCGCATTTCTATCACTGGCGCAGAAGATTTTATTATCAAACGCATAGAAGTTGTCGTCTTTCGTGCTGGAGGAGGGGGATACGGAAGGTTATCGATCGTCAGCCTCAGCCCCTATAAAGTGTATCGGGGAGATCGAATATCGTTGAACCTAAATCGGCCTTTTTCAGAAAATGAGGCAGATTTGTATGTCACTGATACTGCGGGACGAGAGCATCGTATTCGTCCACAGGGGATCAGCGCGGATCGGAAACACGTGTGGTTTTATGCCAAAGGAACTCCGTTTACGAAGAGTGGGGAGTATCGGGTTCGTGTTGTTGAACGTTCCGGTTCACGGGCCATAAAAGAGGTCGCAAGTGAACGATTCGAGTACGTACATCCCAGGGTTATCGCGTCCCCAAAACCGACTCCTCTGCCGAAACTGCCTGTAGCAGGCTGCCGGCCCCCTTGTCCTTCGGCATCGCTGCCGCCGATTCCGGCAACATCTCCATCATATATTGTGCCGATGATGCCGTCAGCTCCAGGAATGGGGCCGCCGCCAATGGTTGCAGGACCTCCGATGATGGCTCCAATGGTCCCGGTTCCTTCAACAACAATGGCTCCTCCGACAATGCAGACTCGACAGTACACGATCCAAATCGGAGCCTATCGGGCAGAATCGTCCGCAGTATCGGTGATGAATACACTGCGAAGATATGGCTTTAACGCCTATATTTCAACCGCAGTGCAAGGAAACGTGAGAGTGTTCCGGGTCCGGGTCGGACAGTATCCGAGCAAAACTCATGCCTCTCAAGATGCTGTACGTTTAAAACAGAGTGGATATGATACCTGGGTGACGACCATGAGTTAAGAGTTCTCTCCAACGTGAACCCGGCAATATTTTTGTTGGCCTCCGGACAGCAAGCCTGTTCGGAGGTTTTTTATTCTAAACTTGACAAATATCACGGGGTTTGTTAGGCGGAAATGCCATATTCCAAAGATGTGAAATCCGCTGATTCATTGGAATTACAGCCTTGTTCACGTGTCACCATTCATTGCGATGCTGCTCGTTTTTTATGCGAAAACGGGGGTGACAACATGTGATGCTCTACGAGGAGGTCAATTGTTATTGTGTCCATGAAACATGTAAACGTATTTTGGCATGGCATCTCGTTTTTCATATTGCTCGTCAGCTTGATGGGTATTTTCCCTCTTTCAGGTGAAGCAAAAATTGGAGAGAGTTTAGAATTTACCAATAAACACCCTCTTACTATTACCGCAGAGCGTCTGACCTACCTTGCCAATCAGCATCTTTTTGTGGCGGAAGGACATGTTGAAATCACCTATCGAAAAGCTCGTTTGACAGCCGATTATATTGAGTTTCATGAAATCAGCGGCGATGCCGTTGCCAGGGGACATGTGCTCTATGAAGAAGAGG
>Ga0256845_1000928_pt1 | contig 25084 bp, 24 predicted proteins | sample RiftiametaG_FD_189101 | JGI IMG/M metagenome (GOLD analysis project Ga0256845, IMG submission 189101) | Tube worm associated microbial communities from hydrothermal vent at the East Pacific Rise, Pacific Ocean - Riftia | ecosystem: Host-associated > Annelida > Integument > Unclassified ... | reverse complement strand
GCTACTGAGTAATTAACATAATTTATAGGTAATTAACATAGTTAACTAAAACCGTTGTTTTCATTTAACTATGTTTGGTAACTCATCTTATTCAATTTACATGAAACGAACTACCATCCTTTTTTTTGCAGCAATAATATATTCCTTAATAGCTTGTAACAATGTTGACTCTTCTATAGATACAACAAGTGAAACGAACTCTTCTATAGAAACCCTTACAAATAATATTCGGTTAAAATTTATACTATATGATAACATTACTACTAGCGAAGTTTCAATAATTAAAGATAAACTAGAACAGAATGCTGACAGAATATTGGATGCCTTCAAAATTGAATCTATAGATACATTTAAGGTGCATGTTTGGGCAAATTATGATAACTATTTAATTGCTCAAGAAAAACTTATAGGACAACGGTATAATGGATCAGGAGGTTATGTTATTAACAGTAATGAGTTGGCTATGTTTTTTACGACTGATGTTGAAGAAACAGCTGAACATGAATTCGTTCATGCAATATCATTGCGTGTAAATAGCTCTAATCCCAGATGGTTGTGGGAATCTGTAGCAACTTATAGAGCGAATGAATTTGTTGATCCTAATGAGCTTAGTTATCTAAAAGAAGGTAATTTCCCAACCCTAACTGAACTAAATGGGGATTTTAATGAGAGTGATCATAAAATATACAAAGTAGGTTATATCCTTTCTGAATTTATTATCCATGAATGGGGAACTGATAAATACTATGAGCTAATACAGGAAGCTGGTGATTTACAAAAAGTATTGAATATTTCTGAACCCGAATTTGAAACCCAATGGGCTGACTTTGTTAAAACGAAATACTTTAAAAATAATAATTAGCAGTTTTTATAATTATTTATTTTTGAGAGAGATAAAGCTCATATGCGCTTTATTCAGTTATTAGGGAATAATTAAAACCAATGAATAGAATAATTACAATAATTTTAGTTTTATCTTTTTTTTTAACAAAGACAAATGCTCAAAACATTGTTGTTGAAGGCGTAATAAAAGATTTTGAACGAAAAGAGATTTTACCTTTTGCAAATATTTATTTACAGAAAAATTATTTTGGAACAGTTAGTAACAAAAAAGGAGAATTTAAAATTATCATTCCATTGGACAAAAAAAATGATAGTTTAGTTATCTCATATATTGGTTATAATTCCCAAAAAATTAGTGTTACAAGTATAAAAAAACCTTTAGAAGTTTTTCTTATTAAAAACCAAATGACTTTAAATAAATTTGTAGTTACTGGATATACTGCAAACTCAATTATTAAAAACGCAATCGCTAAAATACCTGACAACTATTATCAAAAACCTTATAAGTCAAAAGGTTTTTATAGAGTAACTTCTCAAAAAGACAACAGTTACATTCATTTGTCGGAAGCAGTTTTTGATATTTATCAATCTAAAATTGATAATAAAAAACAGTTTAGACTCAAAAAAATGAGAGCACTAAAAGACGAAAAAGCATCCAAAGGAATTGATTTAGGTTTAAAACCGAATGGAATATATGGGTTTGATATTGTAAACAACATAAATAGCATTGGGTTACTGAACAAGAAAGGACTTAAACTACACACCTTTAAAATTGATGGTTCTGAATTTATTAACGACAAAGAAGCATACAAAATCACCTTTAATCAAAAAAGCGTTAAAAAATCTGGTTATAAAGGTTATATCCTAATTGACAAAGAAACATTTGCCTTTGTTTATTTTGACTTTCAATTAAGTCCCAAAGGTGTTAATTACTACAAATTCGGAGATGCTTCAACCCGAACATTAATGAAAATAATAGGAATAGATATTGATATGAGCAGAAATAATTATCAAATCTTATATAAAAAATTCGGAAACAAATATTATTTAAATAATGTTGGAAATGATGCAATCCTAACTTTTAAAAGCGATAGAGAACATTATAATTTCAAAACAAATACAAGAGTAGATTATTTGATAACAAAAATTGAAACTAAAAACATTAAGCAATTCGCAAATGAAGAAACATTAGGACAAGGCAAATTAATAGAAGAACAAAACTCTATTTATGATGCCGATTTTTGGGGAAATTATAACATTATGTTACCAACAAGTGATTTCAGTGAAATTGCTTCAAAATTAGAAGCCAATAACAGAGCCAATGATATAAAAATTGAAATTGAAGAACAATTAAACAAATTACCAAAAGACAAATCAATTAGAGTTGATTCGATTTTAAGTTCCTATAATAATAAAAATTTATTTAATGGTACCGTTTTAATTACTTCTGAAGGGAAAACAATACTTCAAAAAAGTTACAACAATGCTATCACAGACAATAAATTAAACTCACAATTCCGAATAGGTTCATTAAGTAAGACTTTTACTTCAATGATAATTGCCCAACTTGAAAATCAAGACAAATTAAAGTATGATGATTCGATTAATAAATTTTTACCAAATTATAAAAATGGAAATATTACTATTCATCAGTTATTAAGTCATCAATCTGGAATACCCAATTTTGTAGCCAATGGAGATTATTTAAAGCAAATTTTCATCAAAGAATACACGCTTGAAGAATTAGTAAACCAATTTTGTAGCGATACATTAGAATTTCAATCAGGAACTAAATTTGAATATTCCAATTCTAACTTTGTTATTTTAAGTTTAATCGCTGAAAGAATTTTAAAGAAAAAATATAAAGACATTCTTAACCAATATATTTTCAAATCATTACATATGACAGACACTTATTTTGGGAATAGTATTGACAGTACTAACCTTGTAACTGGTTTTATGTATGGAAAACCAGAACCGAAATATTATATTCAAAATGTTGGAGGTGCTGGAGGAATAACTTCAACAACAATGGATTTATTAAAATGGAGCAATGCTTTAGATACCACACAACTTCTACCAACTTCTAAAATAGAACAATTACTAGAACCAAAAGCAGAATACAATGATTGGGATGCTTATTATGGGTATGGTTGGATGATTGACAGATATATGTTCCATTCTTCAAAAAGACATAAAATATATTACCATCCTGGAACCGACTTTGGGTTCTATTCAATGTTTGTAAAACAACCAAAAAATGGAATTACAATAATACTTTTGAATAATACAGGCGAATTTCCAAGATTTGAAATAACCGAATTAATATTAAATGAATTGAATAAATAACTTTACCTAACAATGTATAAAAATAATAAGGGTTAAGTTGCTAAACCGAAAAGTAAGTACGCTTTAATCTCTTACTAGTATTATGCTAACCGTTATAACTAAAACTTTAAGCAAAAAAGCCTCAACAATGTTGAGGCTTTTTTGTTATCTATATTGTTTTGGAATTACCCTCCAAAATCATCAAATCGGATGTTTTCATCTGGCATACCAAAGTCTTCACCCATTTTTTGAACGGCTACGTTCATCATTGGAGGTCCACAGAAATACAATTCAATATCTTCTGGAGCTTCATGCTTAGATAAATACTCATCTATAACAACTTGGTGTACAAAACCTGTAAAACCATCTCCATTCGGATCATTCACATCTTTTTTGTTTACCCAGTTATCAGATTCTAATGCATCAGATAATACTAAGAAGAACTTAAAGTTTGGAAATTCTTTTTCTAAATCTCTAAAGTAATGGATGTAAAACAATTCTGCTTTAGATCGTCCACCATACCAGTAAGTAACTGTTCTACCTGTTTTAAGGGTCTTAAACAATTCGTATAAATGAGAACGCATCGGTGCCATTCCTGCTCCACCACCAACATATAACATCTCAGCTTCAGAATCATTAATAAAGAACTCTCCATAAGGTCCAGAAATAGTTACTTCATCACCAACTTTTTGATTAAATATATAAGATGATACTACACCAGGGTTTACATCCATCCAAGCGTTTTTATCTCTATCCCAAGGCGGTGCTGCAACTCTTACGTTCAACATAATCTTTCTTCCTTCAGCAGGATAAGAAGCCATAGAATAAGCTCTAATTACTTCTTCATCGTTTTTCATTACTAAGTTTCTAATAGCGAAAGCACCTTCAGCCCAATCCTTTTCAAACTTATCTGGTTCTCCTGGATGATCTTGAGGATGTGCTTTAACGTCCATTTCAGAAAAATTAATTGTACAAGCAGGAACATTAATTTGAATGTAACCACCAGCCTTGTAGTTCATATCTTCTGGTACTTCAACAATAAACTCTTTAATATAAGTTGCAACATTGTAGTTAGAAACAACTTTAGCTTTAAATTCTTTAATTCCTAAGATTTCTTCTTCAACTTCAACTTCCATATTCTCTTTCACCTTCACTTGACAACCTAATCTGTGATTAGTTGCAATTTCCTTTCTTGAAAAAGAAGGCTCTTCTGTTGGAAGAATTGATCCACCACCAGAATGAACTTGACATATACATTGAGAACATGTTCCACCACCACCACAAGCAGATGGTAAAAATATACCCTGACTACTTAAAGTATTTAAAAGTGTATCTCCACCATTAACCTCTAATTTTCTATCTCCATTAATGGTAATTGTAATTTTACCTGAAGGCATCAATTTAGCCTTAGCAAATAACAATACACTTGTTAGCACTATTACAACCGCAAAGAACACGATTATTGCTATTATTATTAATTGAATATCCATTTTATATAAGTTATAAAGTTTTTAAAGTTTTCAAGTTAAAAGTCTTTACTATTAATACTTGACATCTTAATGTCTTAAATTCTATTTTAAAGTTCAAATCCTAAAAATCCTAAGAAAGCTAATCCCATAAGACCTGTTAATAAAAACGCCATTCCTACTCCTCTCAATGGACCTGGAATGTGAGAATATTTAATTTTCTCTCTAATTGCAGCAATTAATACAATGGCAATAAACCATCCAAATCCAGAACCTAACCCATAAACAGTAGCTTGACCAATGTTAGCAAATTGTTTTTGTTGCATAAATAAAGCTGCTCCTAAAATGGCACAGTTTACAGCAATTAATGGCAAGAAAATACCTAATGCTCCGTATAATGCTGGAGAGAATTTCTCTACTAACATTTCAACTAATTGAACGATAGATGCAATTACAGCTATAAACATGATAAAACTTAAGAAACTTAAATCCATAGTTGCATACTCATCTCCTAACCAAGCTAAAGCTCCTTCTTGTAATACAAGTGTTTCTAATAAATAGTTAATAGGAGTTGTTACTACCAAAACAAAGATAACTGCAGAGCCTAATCCTACTGCCGTTTTTACCGTTTTTGATACTGCTAAATATGAACACATTCCGAAAAAGAAAGTGAAAACCATATTGTCAATAAAGGCACTTTTTATAAATATATTTAAGTATTCCATTTTTTTTAGTTTATCAAGTTTGTAAAGTTTATCAAGTTTTTAAGTTCTTGATATCTGAACATCTAATCAATTTTATTTTTCTATTAATTCAGGGCTTCTTGCTTTTTGTACCCAAATGTAAATTGCAACAAGAAATAATGATGATGGTGGCAATAACATTAATCCGTTATTCATATACCCCATTTCGTAAAACGATTCTGGAATAAGTGTTAATTTACCTAATCCAGGAATAGTTAATGTTCCTGACCCAAAAACTTCTTTAAAGAAAGCAACAACAACTAATACTAAACCGTATCCAATTCCATTACCTAAACCATCTAATGCTGATGCCCAAGATTTGTTACCTAAAGCAAATGCTTCTAAACGTCCCATAATAATACAGTTGGTAATAATTAACCCAACAAATACAGATAGTTTTTTAGATACATCATAAACGTATGCCTTTAATATCTGATCAACAATAATTACCAATGCCGCAACAATTACTAATTGTACAATAATTCTAATCTTACTTGGAATAATGTTTCTCATTAAAGAAACCAATACATTTCCTATAATCAATACAGCTGTTACAGCCAATGACATAATAATTGCATTATCCATTTGTACTGTTACTGCTAGTGCAGAACAAATACCCAACACCTGAATAGTAACAGGATTAATTGTATTTAATGGATTTGTAATTAACGCTTTATTCTTCTTTGAGAATAATGGTTCTGATTTTTTTTCTTCACTCATAGCTCTAGCTTAAAATATAGCCTATTTAAATTCTGAATTATTTTTAAAGAAGTTATAATACACTTCCATACTTCTCCCTAACATTTCATCAACACCAACACCAGTAAATGTTGCTCCACTAATTCCGTCTATTTGATGATTGTTTAAATCGTTACCAGGCTTTTTAACTTCTATTGGTACAAACTTTCCATTTTCAGCAATTATTTTCCCAATAAATTGATCTTCAAACCAAGCTTCATTAATCTTTGAACCTAATCCTGCAGTTTCTTGTTTATGATCAAATACAGTTCCATTGATAGTAGTTAAATCTGAACTTAACCCGATATACCCCCAGATATCATCCCATAACCCTTTTCCACTTGCAGAAAGCACATAGAAAGTTTCACCATTGTTTTCACATACAAAAATTGGAAAATGTATATCCGTAGAAGCAGATAATGCAGCTTTAATTGCTTCATCGTTTCCTTTATTTTTATTCATGATAGGTTTAACAAACCTTGAATACTCTTTTCTTAAATCAATGTTAAAAGCTTCTAATTTATCTTGTGGATCAATTGCATCTTCAGCAGTTTTATCACTCAAAATCTCACCTTTATAATTGATGGTGATTCTTCTTTTAACAAAATCGTTAAAGATTGCACCAGCTTCATCTCTTTGAAGCTCTCTCATTTCTTCCAATCCAATAGATTGTAAAATGTTTTGCATTTTTTCATTGGTTGTATTTGCTTTTTGTAGAGGTTTTAAGCTAGAAGCAATAAATGCTAATAAACCACCCACTATAATTACCATTATCGTGGCAAAAACAATTGTATATACGTTACTATCTCTATCTATAGCCATAACTATGCTGTTTTAACTCGTTTTAATCTTTTCTTAATATTTGATTGTATCACTACGTGATCAATTAATGGAGCACATACGTTACCTATTAAAATAGCTAACATTACTCCTTCTGGGTATGCTGGATTAGCAACCCTAATTAGAATTGCAAGAAACCCTATTAAAATACCATATACCCATTTTCCAGAATTTGTTTGTGTTCCTGTTACAGGATCAGTAGCCATAAAGACTAATCCAAAAGCAAAACCTCCTAATGCCAATTGATGTAATGGCGGTATTGCCATAAAAGATCCTACATCACCAACAGCATTAAATATTAAACACATAACATAACCTCCAATAAATGTTGAAAGCATAATTCTCCAACTTGCAATACCAGTAACCAATAATAAAATAGCTCCTAATCCAATAGCAATAACTGAAGTTTCCCCTATCGATCCTGGAATAAATCCTATTACCGATTCCATTATTGAAGGAATAGCATCTACACCACCTTCAACAGCATTTCCTAATGGAGTAGCTCCTGAATAACCATCAACTAAAGATTGTCCTTCTTCTAAAGAAGTATTTGTCCAAACTTTATCTCCAGACATTTTTGTTGGATAAGCAAAGAATAAAAATGCTCTTGTTACTAAAGCAACATTTAACACATTCATTCCTGTACCACCAAAAACCTCTTTACCTAAAACAACTGCAAAAACAACTGCTACAGCTAACATAGCCCACGGAATATCTACTGGTACAATTAAAGGAATTAACATTCCTGAAACTAAAAACCCTTCTTGAATGGCATGTTTGTTAATTGCAGCGAAAACAAATTCTACTCCTAATCCAACACCATAAGAAATTACTACTAATGGTAACACTTTAATTGCCCCGAATAAAAACTTATCCCAGAACATACTACAAACGTTATCACCTGCAACACATTCTCCTATTGCTAAAAAATGCTGATGACCAACATTAAACATTCCAAATAATAAACATGGAATTAATGCTAATACAACAATTATCATCGTTCTTTTTAAATCCACACTATCTCTAATATGAACTCCACTTTTGTTCGTGTGCCCAGGAACAAATAGAAAGGTATAAGTACCATCCCAAACCGCATGAGCTATAGGAAATTTCCCATCGCTCTTCGGCTTCATTTTTTGCATAAATTCTTCTAATGCTTTCATTTTAATCAATTGATTAATTATCAAATTAGCTAACCAGCTAATTAAGTAGTTTCTTTTCTTACTAAATCTAACGCTTCTCTAACAATTTTTTGCACTTCAATTTTTGAAGTACAAGCAAATTCACATAAAGCGAAATCTTCTGGTGCAACTTCATAAACGCCTAAATTCTCCATCAAATCAATATCTTGTGTTATCATTGATTTAATTAAGTGAACTGGAAAAATTTCCATAGGGAAAACTTTTTCATATTGTCCAGCCATTACAAACGCTCTTTCTTCACCATTTAAATTAGCATCTAAATCATGTTCCTTATTAGGAGATAAAAATGAAAAAGATGTTCTTGACAAACTTTTTCCAGTAAACCCTAAGAATGGTAACCATCCCATAAATCTATTTTCACCACCTGCAGGAATAGCAGTAACTTGATAATTATAGAAACCTAAGTTTCCATTTTCACCTACGTTATCTCCTGTTAAAGGGTTTCCGCTAATAACTCTAGCTCCACTCTCTAAATTTCCTTTTAAAATATCTGCGATATTTGCTCCTAAAACAGTTTTAACATATTTAGGTGTAGTAATCTTCGATCCTGCAACAACTATTGATCTTGACGCATCAAACTTTCCGTCTTTAAATAATCTTCCGATTGTTAAAACATCTAATGCGTTTAATACCCAAACAACTTCACCTTTATTAACAGGATCGATATGGTGCATTTGAATACCAACATTACCTGCTGGATGCGGACCAGAAATTTTATTAATTTGAACATTTTTAGCAGCTGTAAATGCTTCATCAGCATTCTCATTACCTGTAATGTTTAAATGAACTTTCCCGGAAGTTAATTTTGCTAAAGCGTCTAATCCAGCTTGTAACACTGCACCTTCACCATGTGCTATAAAGCCAAAATCTGGCGCTAATGGGTTTGAATCAAAAGCTGTAACATGTATAGCTTTTGGCGTTATCATTGGATTAGCAACAATATCAAATGGACGTTGTCTAATAAAAGGCCAAACACCACTCTTCAACATATTGTCTAAAACTTCTTCTCTAGACATTGAATTTGGGTCGCCTTGTTTAAAAGATTCAAAAGTATTAGCTCCATCAGCCTTTACTTTTATTTCTAATATTTTTCTTTTCTCACCTCTGTTTATTTCTGTTACTTCACCACTAATTGGAGATGTAAACATTATCCTATCATTTTCTTTGTTATAAAAAATTGGAGAGCCAGCTTTCACTTTAGCTCCAACCTTTACAGCCAATTTTGGAATTAACCCTGGAAAATCAGTAGGTTTTAAAACAACATCAGAAGTAGTAAGGGCATCTGCATAAAGCTTTTCGGCAACACCTTTTAGCTTAATATTAACGCCTTTACGAATTTTTACGTCTTGTGACATATTTATTTTTTTGGAATAAGACGACAAATGTATAAAATAGAAAGCTATTTCAAAGTAATTTTCAAAAAAAATAAGGTTATTTGGTTATGCATTTAATACTTTAGTTTTTTTTAACTTTATACCCACTAAACTTAACAACTCAAAATAATTTAGATTGGCAAAGAGATTGCATAGTTCAATATTGTAATTTTGCCTACTAATCATTTATCACAATGCGTTTATTCGAATTAAAACTCACCTTCTTAACCATACTAATTTTAGTGGTAATTTTTATGATATGTAGTTCTGCTATAAGAATAAATTACGATGATGATTACGCTTCTGACAATTACATTCGATATGATGATTATACTTATGATGACAGTATAAAAACTGTACTTCTTTATAATACATTCAATGAAATGAGCTACCCCATTATTAGCTTAAACGGTAATGAAAAAATAAAATTAAGTTTTGATGACTTAAGAAGAGAAAACAGTATTTACAATTACACCATTGTACATTGTAGTGCCAATTGGGAACCATCCGACCTAGAAAAAAACGAATATATTGAAGGCTTTTTTGAAGATGAGTTATTTGATTTTGAATATTCTAATAATACAGACCTATATTATACGCATTATAACTTAACGCTGCCTAATGAAAATATGAAGCCTACAAAATCTGGCAACTATATTATAATGGTATATAAGGTAAATGATAAAGAACACCCAATACTCACCAAACGTTTTATGGTTTATGAAAATCAAGTAGCTATTACAATGAATATAAAACGTGCTACAGATGTAAACGAAAGCTATTTCAGACAAGAAGTTGATTTTAAAATTGACCATAATGGTTATGACATTAAAGATCCTTTTGGGAGATTAAATGTTGTACTGATGCAAAATTACCGATGGGATAACGCTATTACAGGATTACAACCAAAATTTATAAAAGACACCGAACTTAATTATGATTTTAATAACAGTGAAAATGTGTTTGATGCCAATAATGAGTTTAGAGCTTTTGATCTAAAAAGTATTAGATACCAAACGATTAGAATTAAAAAAATACAATTTGAATCTCATGATAGATTAACACACGCCTACCTTTTGGATGATGAAAGGCGTTCATTTAAGCAATATTATTCTCAGCCAGATTTGAACGGAAACTTTTTAGTGAAACGAAATGAAGGTGAAAATAGCGGCACCGAAGCTGATTATATTAAGGTACATTTTAAACTGCCCTATTCTCCTCCAATAACTGATGGTAACTTATATTTATTTGGAAAATTTTCTGATTGGAAATTTAAAGAGGAACTAAAACTAGATTATGATACTATCAATCAACACTACAACAAAGAGGTTTTATTAAAACAAGGTTATTATGACTATATGTATTGTTATGTAAAAGATGGCTCTAAAAATACAGGTGACCTATCAATTGTTGAAGGCTCTCATTATGAGACCAAAAATGATTATTCAATCCTAGTATATCATAGAGAATTTAATGACATTTATGATAAGTTGGTTGGGTTTTTGACTGCGAGTAATTGATCTTACTCCATTATTGACTCTGTAACCATCCATTGCCAAGTTATCTGATAAGGATACTCCTCATACTTTGATGAATCTTCATTAAATGTGTACCCTTTTTTGAAATTCGATTTCCCTTCCTTCATGAGCATTTTTGCCTCTTCTTTTTTATCAAGACGATTTAAACAAAGGCTTTTATAATATTGTGCATCCGAAAATCGGGGATAATCCTTTAAAACTTTATCAAATTCTGAAATAGCCTTTACATATTTACCTAACTCATAATAAGTAATTGCTAAGTAATATCTATCTAAATAATGTACCCATTCATTTCCATGCTGAGTTTCTTCTTTACTATTCTGTTCTTTTAGTACATTTAAAGCTTTTTCATATTGATTTATTTGTAAGAAACAAATTCCCATATAAAATTCAAGAGAATGATCCTGCTCATGTCTTGAGCCAAATTCATTTTTATAGCTTATTAGATCCTTTAAAGCTCCATTATAGTCTTTTGCAAAAATACATTTAAGAAAACCGAATCTCCCCAAGTACCTTTTCCTATTAAACTCAACTGCCTTCTCATAATATGATATAGCTAACGAATATTTTTTCGTTTTCCAGAAAGGCATAGCTTTTTGTTGCCACAAATATTCCACTGTTGAGTCTTCTTTGAGCCCTTTATTAATCCATTCATCCCATTCTTTCGTTAAATAGCTATGATTCCAAGCTCCATTTTTTAAATATTTCTTTATAATTTCATCTTCATTTAAAGGTAAGACTTGGACTTTTTCAGATTGACCAGCACAATTTAATATTGACAAAATAAATATAGTAGCTAAAACTTGAAACTTCATGCTTTTTGGATTTAATATGCAATACAATTTTAAACTACAAAATTCTACTGCATAACTCAGGTTTACGTTACCTTATTTTGCAACTATAACACCTATAACAAACTCAATATCATCCGAAATAAGATAATCTAATGGAACTCCTGCTGCACCTTTCGCATGATAGGTCAATCCCCAATCTTCTCTATTTATTGAGAATTTTTCTGATTTGATAGATACTTCTTTTTCTGACACGTTTATGTTTGCTTTAAAAACGATATTTTTTGTCACTCCTAAGATTGTTAAATTCCCTATAACTTTTGAATTATATTTTCCTTTCAAGGCTTCTATTTTAGTTAATTCAAATTTAGAAATTGGATGTTTTTTAACATTAAAGAAGTCTGTTGATTTTAGATGCTCCGCAAGTTCTTCAGCCTCCCCTTTAGACATCCCTTCCACTATCAGTCCACTCATATCTATTATAATACTAGCGTCAATAATTTTTCCATTACCAACTAAAACAGTAGCATCTTTATAATAAATTTTACCAAATCGAGGATTTACTCCTCCTAAATGAGTTGCTTTCCAGCCCAAAAAACTTGTCTTTTTTATACTTTTATATGTAAAAGTATTCCCTCCTTTAATAGCCATTATTTTATTTAGATCTATCTGTTTTTTATTATATGCAAAAGAGCTCGTTATAACAATAAGTGTTAATACCAGCATATTCATTGTTTTCTTTTTCATAGTAACTTGTTTTGGTTAATAATTATTAATTCTTTTTATTTTTTTCGTTTAATTTTATAAGGGTAATTCTTGTATTCATACTCATCTTTTCCTTTATCAGAGATTGTTATATCTGTTGGATATACTTTTGCTCTCTGGGTATTTTCTGGATACCAAGGTCTATCAACTGGAGGTATAACAAATAACCCGTTTTCATCTCCAACAAACATTGTCTCTCCATAGGTCTCCAATCCATAGGCATTTTTCAATTCTTTAGCGAAATCGCTAGGATTCCCAACTGGAGTTCCGATTTCACTAATACAAAGCAAATCATCAGTAACACAAAACTTACCCTCACTATCATTATCCATGGTATGCCTTGCGATTAGCTCCCCAATGTTCCCAGCAGGATCTTTAAAATACATTGCATGAGCATCCCAAAAATCAAAATAAAAAAGCCCACCTCCTAGTAGAGGCGTCTTTTTAGAAAGCCATTCTTTTGCTTTTTTATATTTATTGGATGGAATATTAATCGCATAATGATAAAAGGGACTTGAATCTTCTTCCGCCTCTTTAAACCTTAATATAGATTCTCCTATCCTTATTGAAAACTGAGTACTACTATGTTCAATAATTGGAAATTTTAGTGTTTTAGAATAAAAATCATATTGTTCTTTCAACTTCGATGTATAAAGCGTTATTTCTGGAAACCGACTAACATCTGTTCCTTGTATTTTTTTTGTTGTTAATCGAGATAAAGCTTGTGCTTCTCTATGAAACGCTATGAGTAGTGAAAATGACATTGCACTTTTTAAAAATTTTTTTCTTTTCATATCTTTATTTTTTTAATAAAAAGGATGAACAAATAATTTTAGTTCTGAGCCAACAAAGTACCTAGTGTTATATCTAAATCTTCTTCATCTAAATCTTTAGCAATTATATTTCCTTCTTGATCCAAAAGAAAAGATGCTGGAATATCTTTAACGTCACAGTCTATACAAATTGGAGATTCTAATCCTTTTAGGTCAGAAACATGTATCCATGGTGATTTATTTTTTTCAATGCTTTCTACCCACTTTTTTTTATCCTTATCTAAGGAGATTGCATAAATTTCAAATCCTCTATCCTTGTATTTTTCATAAGTTGGCAAGTAACAATAACAATTGTCTTCTTCAAAAAGAACATTTTCAGATTCCCAAAACTGTACTAATGTATATTTATTTAACGATAAATCTAACAACACCTCTTTTCCATCAGGAGAAAGCATAGATAAATTATCAAAAGGAGATTGTTCTTTTGTATTAGAGGTAAAGAACACAGTAAGACCAGCAATAAAAATTATTGTTGCCGCAATTTTTAAAATAAATAATGTTTTCCTTTTTTTAGAATCATTTATCAGTATAGTTCCCCCTGTTTCTTTTGCTATAGATTCCCACACATTTTCACTGGGAGTTAACCTATCAAATGAAGCCTTATTATTTTTAAATACCCCTTCTAATTCATCCATTATTTTCCGATTTTATGGTTAATAATTTTAATTTCTGCTTTGCTCTACTTAATTGAGATATTGAGGTTGAAACTCCAATATTTAAAATTTTTGATATCTCATCATGATCATACCCTTCTAACATATATAATGAAAGAACTGTTCTATAACCATCTGGTAATTGATGTAAAGCCTTATATAAAGAATCTAATTTTTCCTGTAAATTATTTTCTGTTTCTGAAACAACACCTACATCCCTAATGATTTCATTATCATTAAAAACCAAATTTTTCTTCTTCTTTAATTGATCAATACTATGATTAACAACAATCCGCTTAAACCAAGCACCAAAGGTAGATTCATAATTATATTGATTTAGACGTGAAAATGCTTTAATAAATGCTTCTTGCAGAGCATCCTCAGCATCTTCTTTATTATTTAAAATCCTAAAAGAAGTATTAAGCATAGCCACAGAATAATATTTATACAAATTAAACATTGCGTTCTGATCTCCTTCCTTGGCATTTTCAATATCCAACCTCCTTGGTTCAATGAACCTTCGGTTTTCTATGCTTGCATTTTTTATCGACATATTTCTTTACAGAAGGCTTGTTAACATCTTCCTTAACTGGTCTCCATGTAAATTAGTTGCAATAACTTTTCCGTTTTCATCTAATAAGACATTCATCGGAATCCCTCTTACATTATATGTACTAACAACTTCAGAATTCCAACCTTTCAAATCTGACACATGGTTTTTCCAAGTCAATTTATCTTGTTTAATTGCTTTTAGCCATGCTTCTTTATTCTTATCGAGAGAAACACTAAAAATATCAAAACGACTTCCCTTTTTGAATTTACTATTTTTAAATTGATTGTAAATACTAACTAATTCTGGATGTTTTACTCTACATGGTCTACACCATGAAGCCCAAAAATCAATTAAAACGATTTTGCCGTGTGATGCTGATAGTTTTGTTTCAACACCTTTAGTATTATTTAAGATAATCTCTGGTGCTAAGTTGTCTTCCTTAATAATATTAGAGGGTGATGAGAAACCTAATATTAAACCCAATAGTAATGTCGATAGTAATTTCATAGTTATAGTTATTTAAATTAATAAAAATGTTACACCTTAAAGACTACTCATAAAATAGAATGATGCACCGTTTTTCGAAAAAACTAAAAAAAGATCGAATTACTTCGCTATAAACGGAACTCCAAAGTAAAACTCTAATACTTTTAACTTAAACATAAAGTCATACTTACTCTGTATTAATTGCGATTGTGCATTCACCAAGTTATTTTTTGTTTGATTAAAATCAAAAGAATTGATTGCTCCAGCTTTAAAACGTTCTTGAGAATAATCAAATGCTTTTTGTTGAGCTGTTACAGAAGTTGTTGCTGCATCATACGATTTTGATGAAGCCAATGCATCAGTATAAGCTGTTTGAATTGTTTCTCTCAACCTTAGTTTTTCACTTTCTAGGTTATATTCAATTTTTTGATAATTAATTTTAGACTTATTTACGTTACTCCTAAATTGGTAACGGTTAAATATTGGAATGTTTAATGAAAACCGTATTGATTGACCTAAGTTGTCATCAATTTGATCACTAAATTGAAAAGGAGAAAAATCTGTAGTTCCTTGTCTGTGCTGATAAGCTGTATTTAAACCAAAACTAGCTGTTAAAGATGGAGCAAAATTAGCTCTCGCTATTTTAACTCCTTTCTCAGCACTTAAAATATTTAATTCTGCCAATTTAATTTCAGGAAATGATTCATTCGCTTTATTATAAATAGCTTCTACCCCATTACCTAATATTGATTGATTCTGAAGATCAACTTTAATATCTTGCACCTCAATACTCATTGTTTCTAACTGAAGCAATTGGGACAATCTAAGACCTGCAATTGTTAGTGAATTTTGTGCTATAATTAAGTTTTGATTATCTGCCGCTAAATTCGATTCAATATTCAACAAATCTCCTTTTGGTAAAACCCCAGCTTTTACTAATTCTGTTATTCTACTTACTTCTCCCTGGCTAATTAATAATTGAGATTCCGAAACTTTTAACTGTTCTTTTGCAAATAATATTTGCAAATAAGAATTCACCACATTTAACGAAATGTCATTTTTCATTTTTAGAATAGCTGCATCATTTGCTTCCAAACCAATTTTAGCTTGCGACAATGTATGAACGTTAGCAAAACCATCAAACAAATTTATTGTTGAATTAATTCCAAAATTATTAGATCTATAATCTGCAGGAATTCTAGCTCCTGAGACTCCAATTGAGGATCCGAAATTGAAGTTTTGAGACGCATTTGCATTCAAATTAGGTGCAAAATTCCATTTCGCAGCTTTCACATCTTCTTCAGATATTCTCTTATCCAATTCTGATTGCTTTATTGATATGTTATTTTTTAAAGCATAATCAACACATTCTTTTAAATTCCAGACTTTGTTTTCTTGAGCAGAAACACTACATAACAATCCTAATCCAATTATTGATAATAAAAATTTCATATTTTTTATTTATTATTTTCTCTTGACGTCACCCTGAATTTATTTCAGGGTCTGTTACCATTATATCGCAGATTCCCAGTCAAGCTGAGAATGACAACTTTTTTATTTTCTTTTCTTCTTGTCTTTATCACTTTTTTTCTTAAAAGGCTCAGTAATGTTCCAAATCTTAACTTTATCTGACTTAGTCAATCCTTCTAAAATTTCAACATTTATTCCATCAGAAATTCCTAATTCAACTTCTTTTCGCTCAAATTCTTGATCTCCCATTTCTAACTCCACAAAAGGTTCTTTAGTTTGTTCATCAAACTGAACATACGCCTCCTTAATTGCCAACACATCTTTCTTTTCTCCAATAACTATAGTTGCGTTGGCACTATAACCTGCCCGAACAAAGAAAGTTGAATCTAACACTACTGTTGCTTCAATTTTAAATTGAACCGCTCCTTGTTCTTCAATTCCTTGAGGAGCTACAAAACGCAATGTCGCTTCAAGCGTTTTATCATCAACTGCACCTAAGCTAATACTTAAAGGCATGTTTAAATTTAATTTACCTACTTCAGCTTCGTCTACTTGTCCTTCAAAAATCATATTGGTTAAATCTGCAATAGTAGCTACAGTTGTACCCGGGTTAAAGTTATTACTTTCAATTACCTGATCTCCCTTTTTTACAGGAACCGTTAATACAGTTCCAGAAACAGTAGCCCTAATGTTTGTATTGGTTGCTCCCTTACCAGCAGTACCCATTTTAATAATTTTCAAATCATTCTGAGCATTTTCTAATTCCTGCTTTGCTTGTTTATACCTTAATTCAATAGCAATAAAATCTTGGTTAGAAACAATGCCTTTATCATAAAGCGTTTTATTTCTTTTAAAGTCTATTTCCCCATTTTTTAATGAAATTTTAGCATTCTCCACTCTACCTGAAGCACTATTCAACGCCTGTTCATTTGGAACAACTTTAATAGTCGCTATTAAATCGCCAGTTTCTACAATCTCTCCTTCCTTAACGAAAACTTTATCTACTATCCCTGATATCTGTGGTTTTATCTCTACTTCATCTTCAGGCACCACCTTTCCGGTTGCTACCGTTTTTTTCTCAATAGTTGTTATTATCGGGTTTTCCGATTCATACTTTATGGGATCTTGATTATTAGTAGATATAAAGAAATTTGTTGCAAACACAACTCCTAGTATTATTGCTATTATCAAAATGTATTTAATTGCTTTTTTCATAATTTATTTTTTATTCATTCTATTTAATACGAGATTCATCACTTCATTTTGTTTCTACTTCGACAACCCTTCGACAGGCTCAGGGTGACATTTCTCAGTATGACAAAATATCGTTCTGAATGACATTTTTTTTATTCTATCATTGAATCATTCATTCTACTCTTCTCTTAGCGCGTCAATCGGCTTTATACTCACTGCTCGTTGTGCAGGTATTAGCCCTATCAATGTTCCTAAAATTACCATTGTAAGCAAAGCTCCAATCACATAAGGAATTGGCACTGTAGGGTTCGTGTATGGAATATCCGAATCTTGTGTTGCCACATCAATTCCTTTTAATACAAAGGATCCTAAAATAATTCCAAAAACACCTGCTATTAAAGTTAAGAAAACCGATTCTAAAATAATCTGACCTCTCACTTCACTTGGTGTTGCTCCCAACGCTCTTCTCACCCCTAACTCCTTAGTTCTCTCTTTTACTGATATCAATAATATATTCCCAATCCCAATAACTCCAGCAATTATTGTTGCAATACCAACTACCAAGGATAAAAATGTTAATCCTTTTGCAAAGCCATTAATTTTATTAAAAATTTCCCCTAAGTTAAAAGAACCTATTGCTCTATCATCTTCCGGAGAAATTTGATGAATTTCTTTTAAAGTTCTTTTTACATCCTCCTCAACTTTCATTACATCAACATCATCGTAAGCTGCAATTGCTAACCAGCCCACATCAGTTCCTGTATTATACAATTTTCTAAAGGTTGAAAAAGGAATTGTTATATCTCCATCATCTCCAAACCCTCCACCTTGTTCAAATTTCTTAACACCAATTACCCTAAAAAATACTTTATCAATTCTAATATACTTACCTATAGGATCGACACCTTTAGCAAATAATTCTTTTTGAGTTCGTTCACCAATTACACAAACTTTTCTAGCAACCTTAATATCTCCCTCATTAACAAACCTACCACCAATATATATTTTTTGTGCTGCAATTTTTCCTAAAACTGGATAGTCTCCATAAATATTAAAAGTCCCCACTCTTTGACCTCTTACCACACTTCCTGCTTCACCACCAAAAGCTCCCTTTACATTTCTTGGAGCGATATACTGGATTTCTGGAACTCTTGTTTTAAGCGTTCTAACATCTTCTAACTTTAATTGTATTGGTCTACCAGTTTTAAACCCATCGTAAGGTACACTTGTAGTTTGTGCCCATGCAAACATACTGTTCATTGCTATATTCTGAAATTGCTCTTCAAAGCCATTATCTAACCCTTTTGCAGCTCCAGATAAAACGATGTAAATAAAGATACCCCATAATACTCCGATTACGGTAATAATGGTTCTGGCTTTATTCTTCTGAATAGAACCAAAAATCTCCTGCCATGTATCTCTATTAAATATTAACAATATTTCAGTGTTTAGTATTTTGTATTTGGTTTTTAGTATTCAAAAATTAATTATTTAAAATTCATAACTCAACATTCACAATTCCCTATTCATCATTTAAAGCTACTATAGGTTTAATCCTTGCCGCTCTTCTAGCGGGAACATAACCAGCAATTGCACCAAAAATAATTAACAATACTGTTGCAAAAATTGCTGTTCCCATATCTATATAAGGATTCTTAATAAAATAATCATCCAATGAATTTCCTATAGAATTTAATAGAAAAATACCACTAAACAATCCTACATAGCCTGCAGCTGTAGTTATAAAAATTGATTCTTGAAGAATCATTGCAATAACCATCCTTGGAGTTGCTCCAATGGCCTTCCTTATCCCCAACTCTTTTGTACGCTCTTTAACCACATAAACCATTATATTACTGATACCAATAATCCCGGCTATTAAAGTACCAATACCAACAAAGGTTACTACAATTTGAAGTAAGCTTCCGAATTGTTGATTCTTTTCCAAATCATCTGCTACGTTTCTTAAAAAGATAGCACTTTCATCTTCAGGATGGATATCATGTCTTTTTTTCATAAATTCCATCAACTCTTTCTCAAATTCCATAGCACCTTCAAATCCGATAATAGGCTTAAAAGCAACAATAATTTGCCCTACCTTATCTGTATTTTTTTCAATTAACTGATTTGTAGTATATGGTACATAAACAAAACGCTCTTCATTATCCCCACCATCATCCTGAAAAACACCTACCACTTTAAACGATCGTTTTCCGATGTCTATGTTTTTAGCCAGAGCGCTTTCTCCCTTAAACAAATCTTCCTCTACCAATCTGCCTATTACTGCATATTTTGTTTTATACTGAATATCTTGATGATTCAAGAACCGCCCTTTCATCATTATGGTTTTTTCTGCAAAAAGATGCCCTGGAGCAACAGCTCTTAATCCATAATTGTTTGATTTATGCTTAAATTTTACGATATAATTTCGTTGTATCCGAGGAGTAATATATTGAATCTGAAAAGAAAAATTTTCTTGAATAGCTTTCAAGTCATCATTATCAAACTCTATAAATCTACCCGATTTAAATCCATTATGTGGCATATTTGTTCTACCAGGAAATAATCTAAAAATATTAGTCGCATCATCTTGGAAAAATTCTTTAAAAGAATTCTTTAATCCATTTCCAAATCCAAAAAGAATTACAAAAATAAAAATACCCAACGCTACAGTAAACCCTGAAAGGAAAGTTCTCAATTTGTTTTTTGAGATTGTTTCAAATATTTCTTGCCAACTATCTTTGTTAAACATGCTCTGAAGCTCTAACTTGGTCTACTTTTATATCTTCTATAATTACACCATCTTTTAAACGCACAATACGCTTACACATATTCGCTATATCTTGCTCATGAGTTACTACCAAAATAGTTTTACCCTCATCATTAATACCCTGTATCAACTCCATTACCTCATAAGAAGTTGTAGAATCTAATGCCCCTGTTGGCTCATCAGCTAACAAGACTTTAGGTTGTGCTGCCAATGCTCTTGCTATTGCAATCCGCTGCTTTTGACCTCCCGAAAGTTCACTTGGTAAATGGCCAGACCAATCTGCTAACCCAACTTTAGCCAAATATTGCATTGCTTTTTCGCTACGCTCTTTACGCCCTACTTTTTGATAATAAAGTGGTAACGCTACATTTTCTAATGCAGTTTTGTAATTAATTAAGTTAAATGATTGAAAAACAAATCCTAGAAACTTGTTTCTATATTTTGCAGCTTTGGTCTCGTCCAAATCTTTAATCGGTACACCATCTAAAGTATAACTTCCTTTGTCAGCTACATCTAACATTCCTAAAATATTAAGTAATGTAGATTTTCCAGAACCCGAAGACCCCATAATAGCGACTAATTCACCTTCTGCAATATCAAGATTAATCCCTTTTAGAACATGTAAAAAATTCTTACCTATTTTGTAAGACTTATGTAAGTCTTTTATTGTTATCATATTTAATTCAGATAAAATACGTTAACAAAGATAGGTACTAACAACACACACAAATGTTAAATTTACATAAAAGGGAATCGGTAATGATAAAAGGTGTTTTTTGCCATTTATTGTAAAAGGATATAGTTAAAATTGTTACTTTTATTCTAATTATTTATCTGTGAAGAACATCAATAAAATAACTCTTAAAACCAGAAAGTCATTATCTGTAAATGATTATTTTAATGGTATTAGAAATGGCAATAGAGCTATTCTAAGTAAGGCTATTACATTAATAGAAAGCAGCAACTCTAAACATCAAAGCATTGCAGAAGAATTAATAGAATTATGTCTTCCATTTTCTGGTAACTCTGTAAGAATTGGAATTACTGGTGTTCCTGGTGTTGGAAAAAGCACCTTTATTGAAGCTTTGGGTTCTTATTTAATAGCTGAAAAGGCTAAAAAAGTAGCTGTTTTGGCAATTGATCCAAGTAGCAAAAAAAACCATGGAAGTATTTTAGGAGATAAGACTAGGATGAATAAACTTTCAGTAAACGATAAAGCTTTTATTCGTCCTTCCCCTTCTTCTGGAACGTTAGGGGGGGTTGCAAAAGCAACAAGAGAAACGACTATACTTTGTGAAGCTGCTGGTTATGACACCATTTTAATTGAAACAGTTGGTGTTGGACAGTCAGAAATAGAGGTAAAATCTATGGTTGACTTCTTTTTACTATTAATGCTTGCTGGTGCTGGTGATGAGTTGCAGGGGATTAAAAGAGGAATAATGGAAATTGCTGATGCTGTTATTATCAATAAAGCTGATAACGATAATCTTCATAATGCTAAAATGGCTGTTAGAGAATATAAAAATGCCATGCATCTTTTCCCTGCAAATAGTAATGGATGGATTCCTAAAGCAGCTTCATGCTCTGCAATAGAGGCTAAAGAAATAAACACTGCATGGGCAATTGTTGAATCGTTTGTAAACCAAACTATACTCAATAATTCATTTTCAGAAAACAGAAAAGAACAAGCAAAATTTTGGTTAGAACACGCAATCAACTCTTCTTTAATGAACCTCTTTTACTCAGATGAAAAGGTAAAAGCACAACTGCTAAAATTACAAGAAAACGTTTCTGAAGGAAGAACAAGCCCTTTTAAAGCAGCTAAAGAGTTGTTATCAACATTTAAAGCTAAATAAAGGAGTTCTTTATTTAGCCTCTCCCAAAACTTTTCAAAAGTTTTGACCTCTCCAAAAGGAAAGGTTAAATTTGAAGCCTCGAATCAGAGCTTCGAGGAATTCTATTGATGGAAATCATTTTCCAACTTATAAAATAAACGTATTCTTGTAAAAAAATGATAATGAATAAACGTTTTTATATTCTCCCAATTTTAGCTTTCTTACTAACTATAGAGTCATTTTCTCAAAATGAACAAGAAGCTACCCCTAATTTTGAAATAGCAACCAACAAAGGAAAAATATACGTTTTTTGGGGCTGGAACAGAGGATGGTACTCAAACTCAGACATTCATTTTACAGGAGACAATTATGATTTTACATTAAATGATGTTGAAGCTAAGGATAGACAATCTCCTTTTAATTGGGGAACCTATTTTAAACCTAGCTCCATTACAATCCCGCAAACAAACTTTAGAATAGGTTATTTTATTAATGATAAATATGATATCTCTTTTGGAGTAGACCACATGAAATATGTCATGGTTCAAAACCAAACCACCCAAATTACTGGAGACATTAATGATGGGACCAATTATGATGGTTCATACACTGACAAGGACATAGCCTTAACACAAAATTTTTTAATCTTTGAACATACAGATGGTTTAAATTACATGAATGCAGAAATCACGAGAAATGATGATTTACCGAAGCTATTTAAAATTAACGTTAATCCAGATAAGTTTCAGGTAAACGCCCTTTTAGGAGTTGGATTAGGAGCTTTAATGCCAAAATCAAATGTTACCCTATGGAATAACCAGAGACATGACGACTTTCATTTTGCTGGATATGGAATTAGTGCAAAGGCAGGTTTAAACGTAACTTTCTTTAAAAACTTCTTTATCAGAACTGAATACAAAGTTGGTTTTATTAATATGCCAGATATCAGAACTTCTCCTGATCCTTCAGATAAAGCTGCACAGCACTTTACATTTACGCAATGGAATTTTGATTTTGGAGTTGCTTTTAAGCTGTTTAAGTAAAATGGCAAAGCATAGAAAAGTTTAAAGTTCTGTCTAGATTAAATAAAGATTAGTCTAATACAAACTCTGCCTAAACAAACTCATATCTCCATTATTAAAATGATCTTTATAAAGATAGTAAACTGTATTATCTTTTATTTTAATATTTATTGGATAGGTATGTTTTTCTAACTTGTAACTTTCAACAGTTTCACCTGTACTCAAATCTATTTTTTTTAGGTAACACAACCCTCCTTTCTCAAACTGAGCATACACCTCACCTTGCTCTTTATCTAAAATCAGTTCCTTTTTCCACCTTTTTTTATCCCATTTTATTTTTTTGTGATAATTAATAGGGATACTTTTTTGAAAATCAAGATTTTCATCATAAATCCAACAAACAAAGCTAGAATGATCAAAAATATATACTGAATTTTTAATTGAAAAAAGAGGGCTATCATTAGAATGCTTTAAAGCAAAATCTAAAAAATTAATCTCATTTATTAGTCTTCTTGCAATCTTTACAGAAGCGCTATCTTCACTCATTTTAGAAATTGATGGATAACTTAGTTTTTTAGCAGCAATTCTTCTTCGTGAAGAAAATCTGTTGTAATGATTATCTTCCATTTTTTTTAAATACGTATATCCTTTTTCTTGATCATAATAATAGTAAGCAATATTATTACCACCTCTTTCTTCTTTAAAAACAAGAGCACTGTTAACCTCAGCAATACAAGGTTTTAAGAAGGAATTATATGTATTAATATGAATGCGAAATATAATCCGCATTTTGTTTTCATTAATTTCAATTTGATAGGCAGAATCTTTATTTAACAAGTGTATATTTCCAAAACAATCCATGGATATGATCTTAGTATTATTAGGAACAATTAAATTTTCTAATTCTTGTTGGTTACTCCAAGTCAATCTTAATTTTGTAACATTCAACTCCTTCACTAAAAGGAGTAATTTATCTTCATAAAATTCATAATCATAAATTGGCACAAAATTTTTATTGTAAATCAACTTAATTTTTTCTTCAATTATTTGGAAAGCTTCAAGTTGATTTGTTTTTTGAGTAAGTTGTATCAGCGTATGTAAGGTATCATTAACTATATTCTCTACAAGTCTTTTGTTTCTATTGTAATAACTAATATGGGAAAATTTTAGTGCAGTTACTTTCTCTGTTATTCTCAAATAAAAAACGCCATTCACATCTGTTTTTGTCCCTTTAGAACTTCCTAAAATTGAGATATTAACATTAGGAATAGGCTTTTCAAATGTGTCTGTCACTATTCCTTTAACCGTAATGGAACTTTCTTTTTGAGAATATCCACAAAGAGAAAGTAATATAAAAAAGAAAAAAAGTGTTTTTTTCATTAATTCTATCTAAATAATCAAAAAAAGTTACCCTTCGACTTCGCGAGGTTTCACTTATATTAGGTTTAAACCAAATATAACTATTTGACTATAGAACAGAAAACAATTTAAATTGAACGAAGTTTTGAAATTCGATTTTAATATGAGAATACTCATTTTCTCTGCAATACAAAGGTTTTTTTACGATTATACGGGGAAGAATATCGACTAATTTAAAACTATTTCTTTTTAAAACAATTGTCTAATTTCTTTTTTAAGGGT
>Ga0256845_1000927_pt1 | contig 25114 bp, 17 predicted proteins | sample RiftiametaG_FD_189101 | JGI IMG/M metagenome (GOLD analysis project Ga0256845, IMG submission 189101) | Tube worm associated microbial communities from hydrothermal vent at the East Pacific Rise, Pacific Ocean - Riftia | ecosystem: Host-associated > Annelida > Integument > Unclassified ... | reverse complement strand
CAAGGAGGTCCTAATGCAGGACATACTTTAATTTTTGACGGATTTAAACACGTTTTACACACTATTCCTTCAGGGATTTTTCATAAAACAGCACTTAATGTAGTGGGGAATGGAGTTGTAATTGATCCTGTAATTTTTAAAAAAGAATTAGAAAATTTAGACCAACATAATATTGATTACACATCGACATTATACATTTCTAGAAAAGCACATTTAATTTTACCAACACACAGATTGTTAGATGCAGCTTCTGAAACATCAAAAGGAAAAGCGAAAATTGGTTCTACTTTAAAGGGCATCGGACCAACATACATGGATAAAACAGGCAGAAACGGAATGCGTGTAGGTGACTTAGAACTAAAAGATTGGAAAGACAAATACAATGCTTTAACTAAGAAACATTTAAAAATGCTATCCTTTTTTGATGTTCAAATAGAGTACGATTTAGAAGAGTTAGAAGCTGAATTTTGCAAAGGAATTGATAAATTAAAAACTTTGAAATTTATTGATAGTGAAGAGTTTTTAAACAATGCTATCAAAGAGAATAAAACAATTTTAGCTGAAGGGGCTCAAGGCTCTTTACTAGACATTGATTTCGGAACATATCCGTTTGTAACATCTTCTAACACTACTGCGGCAGGCGCTTGTACAGGGTTGGGTGTTGCGCCTAATAAAATTGGAGATGTTTTCGGTATTTTTAAAGCCTATGTAACTAGAGTTGGCTCTGGTCCTTTTCCTACAGAATTATTTGATAAAGACGGAGAAAGAATGGCGAAAGTTGGTCATGAATTTGGCGCAACCACAGGAAGACCAAGACGTTGCGGATGGTTAGACTTAGTCGCTTTAAAATATGCTGTTCAAGTAAACGGAGTTACACAATTAATGATGATGAAAGGCGATGTTCTCTCTGGATTTGACACCTTAAAAATTTGCACTTCTTACAATTACAAAGGAAAAGAAATTACACATTTTCCATATAATATAGAACCCGAAAATGTAACTGTAAACTATACCAATTTTAAAGGTTGGAATGAAGATTTAACAAAAATGACAGACAAAGATGAGTTGCCAAAAAACTTGTTAGATTATGTAGCTTTTATAGAAAAAGAAACAGGAGTTCCTATTAAAATAGTTTCTGTAGGACCCGATAGAAAACAAACAATCTTACGTTAAATTTTTGATTGAACAAAAACAAAAACGTCCCGAATATCGGGACGTTTTTTAGTTATGATTTTACGATATTCCGTTCTTCTAAAAGCTGATTTGCAAAAGAGCAACATAAATCAAACGTTTCTATAATATCATCTATAGAAGTTTTTGGGTTTATCAAACACATTCTTAACACTACTTGCTTATTCAATATCGTTGTAACCAACAAAGCTTCTCTAGAAGCAATTACCCTTTTAGATATCTCTTGATTTAAACTATCTAATTCCTCTTCAGACAAATTATAATCAATCGGGTTGTATCTAAAATTAATTACTGCCAAAGTTGCAGGAGAAATAATTTCCCAACTCTTACTTTTTCGTAATATTTTTTCTGTTTTTTCAGCCAATTCAATACTATACGTTACCGCATCTTTAAAAGTATTTAATCCGTAAGTTTTAATAGACATATAAAACTTTAAAGCTCTAAAACGCCTTGTTAGTTGAATACCATAATCATAAAAATTAATTTCAGATTCGTTTCCTTCAATATCTCTTAAATACTCTGGTTTTTCACTAAAAGTACCGCTTAACCAAGAAGCATCTTTTACCAACAAACAACCTATTTCATAAGGCTGAAAAAACCATTTATGAGGATCTACAGTCAATGAATCTGCACGCTCTATTCCTCTTAAAACCCTCGCTCCTTTTTTTGATAAAATAGCAGCACCTCCGTAAGCTCCATCAATATGAAACCATAAATTTTCTTCTTCACAAATATCTGCAATCGCATCTAACGGATCTACAGTACCTGTATTTGTCGTTCCTGCAGATGCTATAAAACAAAAAGGTTGTAAGCCCTTTAACCTATCTCTAGCAATCTCATTTTTAAGCTTATTGATACTCAATTTAAATTCAAAATCTGTAGGAATAATTCTAATTTGTTCTTTTTTAAATCCTAAAACTCGAATTGCTTTTATGTTTGATGAATGCGCTTGGTCTGACAAATAAATAACTGCTTTCGAAAAATCATCACCACATTTAATTCTTCTTGCAGTAACCAATGCCGTTAAATTTGCCATAGAACCACCACTTGTAAAAAGTCCTCCTCCTTTTTTTACAGGAAAATCAAACATTTTTAACAACCAGTTCATGGTTACAATTTCTAACTCTGCTGCTGCTGGAGATGCAACCCAACCCCCTGAAAAAACATTAAACCCTGTAGCTAAAGTATCTGCCAAAGTACTAATATAATTACTTGGTCCAGGCACAAATGAATATGATTTGGGGTGAGAAGTAATATTACTATTTGGTATTACATTTTTCATTACAAAATCTAACACCTCATTTTGTGGTGTTGGTTCTTCTGGAGCTTCCTGTAAAAAAACAACATCCATTTCTTCTCTAGAAGCAATAGATACTGGCTTTTTTTCTTCTAAGGTATCAAAATGATCAACAATTAAATCTATGATTTTATAACCATAAGATTTCATTTCTTCTTTCGATAAATCAAACGCAGATTTCATTTTATTTATTTTTTTTTTGCAAAGTTAATCGATTGCTTTTTTCTTTTGAATATTTTCTCTTTAAATTTTACAAAAACTTTCACTTTTAAGATTCATTCCATCAATTTACTTTTGTGTATTTTTGTTGCAAAATACGGACTATTGAAAAACACACTTCTCTTATTATTTCTTTTTCTAACTACTTTTGGATACTCACAAAACAAGCCTAAAAAGATTAAAATTATTTTCTCAAATTATAGTTATTTTGATGAAAATAAATTTCCTGGTGCCACCATTTTTCTTGGAAATGTAAAAATGGCACACGAAGGTGCTATTTTAGAGTGTAAAAAAGCATTATACTATAAAGAAAAAAACTTTTTTAAAGCGCTAGGAAATGTAATTATCAAACAAGGAGATACCATTACACAAACTAGTGATTATACTGATTATGATGGAAACTCAAAGCAAGCTCTTTCTTGGGGAAATGTTGTTTTAAAGGACCCTGAAATGACCTTAACTACGGATACGCTACATTTTGATAGGTTAAACCAAAAGTTATATTACCAGAATTTTGCAACTATAAAAGACCAAACGAATATCCTAAAAAGTAAAAAAGGAAACTATTATTTAGAAAATAAAAAATTTACAGCCACAAATACGGTTACCGTTGTAAACCCAGAACATTTTTTAGAATCTAATCATTTAGATTATTACACCAATTCTGGTTTGGCCTATTTATACGGAGCATCAACCATTACAAATTCAAAAAACAAGAATAAGATTTATTGCGAACGTGGTTTTTATGATACCAAAACTGATATTTCTTACTTTGTAAAAAATGCTAAACTATTTCTAAAAGACAGAACGATTACTGGTGATAGTTTGTACTATGACAAACGCAAAGGTTTTGCATCTGCAACTAATAATATTAAAATAATAGATACTGTCCAAAATTTTGTTACCAAGGGAAACTATGCAGAAATATTTGAACATAAAGACTCTTTGTTTATTATTAAAAGAGCTGTAGCAATTTCTTTGATGGAAAAGGATTCTATGTATGTTCATGGAGATACTATTTTAGTAACAGGAAAAGCGAAACATCGTATTGTTAGAACCTATCATAATGTAAAAATATTTAAATCTGACTTACAAGGAAAATGCGATTCTTTACATACAGATCAATCTACAGGGCTTACTAGAATGTTTAAAAACCCTGTACTTTGGTCGGGTAAAAACCAAATTACAGGAGATAGTATTCACCTCATTTCAAATCCGAAGACAGAAAAATTAGATTCATTAAAAATTCTAAATAATGCTTTAATCATAGAAAAAGATTCTTTGGCAAAAAATATTTTCAACCAAATAAAAGGCAGAAATATGTACGGAAAGTTTTTTGAAAATAAATTAAAAACATTGTATGTAAAAGGAAATGCTGAGGCACTTAACTTTAATAGAAATGAGCAACAAGTGTTAGAAACTATTACCAAACAATTGTGTAGTAATATTGAATTTGAGTTAGAAAATAATGAAGTTATCTATATAAAATGCTTCAAAAAAACTGAAGGAAAAACGTTTCCACCATCTCTATTTCCTGAAAAAGACAGAAAATTAAAAGGTTTTGTTTGGCGAGAAAAGGAACAGCCAAAAACAATGGAAGATATTTTTATTGAGGATAAAAAAACAACTCTAAAAACAAAGAATAAAAAAGAGAAAAAATTACCTTTAAAACCTAAGCTCAAAAATAAAAAGGCACTACCAAAAAGGAAAATAGATAAAGAATTAAAAATTGGAGTGAAAAGAAAAAACTAAATGAAATCTGATTTTTTCACATACCAAGCACAAACAACTCCGCATCCACTTGCATTAGAAATTTCTCATGCCAAAGGGGGTTATATCTACGATACATCAAACAAAAAATATTTAGATTTTATTGCTGGGGTTTCTGCTAATAGCCTGGGACACAATCATCCGAAGGTTACACAAGCAATCAAAAATCAGCTAGATAAATTTACACATGTAATGGTATATGGGGAATTTATACAACAGCCTCAATTAGAATTATGTAAAGCATTGGCAAAGACATTGCCTAAAAATTTATCATCTGTATATTTAACAAACTCTGGTACAGAAGCTACAGAAGGCGCATTAAAATTAGCAAAACGATTTACAGGAAGAAGCGAAATGATTACTGCAAAAAACGCCTATCACGGAAACACACAAGGTGCCATGAGTGTTTGTGGAGCAGAAAAACAAAATAGTGCTTTTAGACCGTTAATTCCTGGAACAAAATTTATTGAGTTTAATAACGAAGATAATCTAAAGAAAATTACGTCAAAAACGGCTGCGGTTATTTTAGAAACTATACAAGGTGGTGCAGGTTTTATTGAACAAAAAAACAACTATTTACACAAAGTAAAACAACGTTGTATAGAAGTTGGCGCTTTGTTAATTTTAGATGAAATTCAAACTGGTATTGGGCGTACTGGTACTTTTTGGGGGTTTGAAAACTACAATGTAACTCCAGATATTCTTATTACAGGCAAAGGTTTGGGTGGTGGTATGCCTATTGGCGCCTTTATTGCTTCTTTTGAAATGATGCATACCTTAAAAGAACATCCAAAATTAGGGCATATTACTACGTTTGGCGGGCATCCTATAATTGCAGCAGCAGGATTGGCAACTGTACAAGAAATTATGTCGTCTAACTTAATTGATGAAGTAAAAAGAAAAGAAAAATTATTTAGAAACTATTTACAACATCCCTTAATTAAAGAAATTAGAGGAAAAGGATTGATGTTAGCTATTCTAGTAGAAACGCCAGAATTGGCATCAAAAATAATTTTAAAATCCCTAGAAAAAGGCTTGTTATTGTTTTGGTTATTATTTGAAGGAAAAGCGATTAGAATTACACCGCCACTCACTATTTCTGATGCTGAAATTAAAGAAGGTTGTGAAATTTTATTAGAAGTTTTAGATACTCTTTCTAAAGAATAATTATTGATTTCTATCAACTCTTATCACCCTAAAAGTATTAGAGTTTATCGTTATCCGTATATTGTTTTCTGAATTTGTAATATAAAAAAATTCCGATTTTTATAAAGAAATTTCTTGTTTATTCTTTTATAAACAAGCACTGTATAACAAATATTTTCTAAAACACCTTACTTATTTACAACTGTATTTAATTAGTTTTTAGACAATTACTCTACGGATAACTTATCTAGTAACTTCCGTACTTTGTCACTATTCCAATTGGCAGCCCCCGTTTTTTTAATAACTATTTTTCCTTTTTTATCAACAATAAAAGTGGTGGGAACCGTTTTACTATAAAACAATTCTGGACTCTGAGTTTTTTGGTTGTAAGTTGGTAAATTATATCCTTTGTCTATGTAGAATTTTTGCACTTTCGCCCAATCTTCATTCGTTACAAACAGAAAAGTAGCTTTATCTTTATAATCATCATACAGTTTTTGCATACTTGGCATTTCTGCAATACATGGCGGACACCAAGTTGCCCAAAAGCTAACAAAAACTACCTTATTTTCTTGTTTATTAAAATCAACGTCATCCGTATTTAATCCTTTTAAATACCAGTTGTAAGAAGTTAATTGTTGTTGATCTTCTGTGTTTTCTATAGATGGGGCAAAAGATATTAAACGTATAAAATACGCTTTTGTTGGTGGGTATAACAACAACCCAATCAAGATTACAAATGCTATGTTTGATACTGCTTTCTTTGTGATTTTCATAGTGCAAATATCGATATTCTAAGTTTTACTTACAAAAAAACTCCTAAATTTCTTTAGGAGTTTTTCTATATTAATCTAGCAAATATTATGCATTTTCTTTTTTAATCAAATTCAATGCAGAACCTTCTTTAAACCATGCTATTTGACCTTCATTATAAGTATGGTTTAATTTGATAGTATCTTTAGAACCCTCTGTGTGTACAATTTCTAAAGTCAACTGTTTTCCCTGAGAAAAAGCTGTTAAATCTGTAAAATTAAACGTATCATCCTCTTTAATTAAATCATAATCTGCTTCATTGGCAAACGTCAATCCTAACATTCCTTGTTTTTTCAAGTTGGTTTCATGAATACGAGCAAACGATTTTACAATTACAGCAACCACACCTAAATGACGTGGTTCCATTGCGGCATGCTCTCTTGACGAACCTTCTCCATAATTATGCTCACCAACCACAATTGATGCTACATTAGCAGCTTTATAAGCTCTTGCAGTTGTTGGTACAGCTCCAAACTCACCCGTTAATTGATTTTTTACTTTATTAGTCGCTTCTCCAAAAGCATTTACGGCTCCTATCAAACAATTCTCTGAGATATTATCTAAATGCCCTCTAAAACGCAACCAAGGTCCTGCCATAGAAATATGGTCTGTAGTACATTTTCCTTTCGCTTTTATTAATAATTTTGCGCCAGAAACATTTCCTTTTATCGGAGTAAAAGGAGTTAATAATTGTATTCTTTTTGATGTAGGGTTTACAGTAACCACTATACCAGAACCGTCTTTCATTGGAGCAACAAAACCAGGGTCTTCAACATCAAAACCTTTTGGTGGCAACTCAAAACCTGTTGGCTCTTCTAACATTACTTCTTCACCGTTTTTATTGATAAGTTTATCGGTCATCGGATTAAAGTCTAGCTTTCCAGAAATTGCTACTGCAGCTACCATTGATGGTGATGCTACAAAAGCGTGTGTATTCGGGTTTCCATCTGCTCGTTTCGAAAAGTTTCTATTAAATGAATGAACAATCGTGTTTTTTGGTTGATTTTCTGCCCCTTCTCTAGCCCATTGACCAATACAAGGTCCACAAGCGTTCGTAAAGATTTTCGCATTCAAATTTTCAAAAATATCTAACAAACCATCACGTTCTGCTGTATAACGAACTTGTTCAGAACCTGGGTTGATACCAAATTCTGCTTTGGCAACCAATCCTTTATCAACCGCTTGTTTTGCTATGGATGCTGCTCTAGACAAATCTTCGTAAGAAGAGTTGGTACAAGAACCTATTAAACCCCATTCTACTTGTAAAGGCCAACCGTTTTTAGTTGCTTTTTTAGTCATTTCTTTACCTACTGGTGTAGCCAAGTCTGGTGTAAAAGGACCGTTTAAATGTGGCACTAATTCGTCTAAATTAATTTCAATTACTTGATCAAAATACTGCTCTGGGTTTTCATAAACTTCATCATCACCTGTTAAATACTCTTTTATTTCGTTTGCTGCATCTGCAATTTCTGCTCTATCGGTTGCTCTTAAGTATCTTTCAATCGATGCATCATAACCAAACGTAGACGTGGTTGCTCCTACTTCTGCTCCCATATTACAAATAGTTCCTTTTCCTGTTGCAGAAAGTGCTTTTGCTCCTTCTCCAAAATACTCAACAATACAATCTGTACCTCCTTTGGCAGTTAAAATTCCTGCTACTTTTAAAATAACATCTTTTGATGCCGTCCAACCAGATAATGTACCTGTTAACTTTACACCAATTAATTTTGGAAACTTCAATTCCCAAGGCATTCCTGCCATTACATCAACTGCGTCTGCACCACCTACTCCAATAGCAATCATTCCTAACCCACCAGCATTTACTGTATGAGAATCTGTACCAATCATCATTCCTCCAGGAAATGCATAATTTTCTAATACTACTTGGTGTATAATTCCTGCTCCTGGTTTCCAAAAACCGATACCATACTTATTTGAAACTGATGCTAAAAAATTAAATACTTCACTAGATGTATTTAATGCATTTTGTAAATCTTTATCTGCACCAATTTTTGCTTGAATTAAGTGATCACAATGCACTGTTGTTGGTACTGCAACTTCTTTTTTACCTGCTTGCATAAATTGCAACAATGCCATTTGTGCAGTTGCATCTTGACATGCAATTCTATCTGGAGCAAAATCTACATAATCTTTTCCTCTTGTAAATGCTTTGGTAGGATTTCCGTCCCAAAGGTGTGTGTATAAAATCTTTTCTGCTAATGTTAAAGGTTTTCCTGTGATTTTTCTAGCGGCATCTACACGCTCAACCACTTTAGAATAAACACCTCTAATCATGTTAATATCAAAAGCCATATCAATAAATTTTTGTTAATTTTTCTGATGCAAGATTACGATTTTAAATCGATTTTTAAAAAATAAACAACAGATCTAGCTTATTATTGATAATAATTCTATTTAACCTTAAAACACTAACAAATATGTATTTTATTAAGTAACAAATAGCTTAAAATTATCAAATTCATAATTTGAAAAGAAAAAAAGCAGACCGTTAAGCCGGATCCTGTTTTCCAACAAGTGGAATTCTTATCATTTATCTAGTTCTAAAATTACTCTTAGAATCTACCTGCCTACCCTTTAGAATCGAGCGAGAAGCCCTCAAGCTCTAATATACATGGCATTGCACCGCGTAGAGTTTACCTGGTTTCACTACAGCCTAACTGTACATTCTTTCTGTTGCACTGGTCCTCAACTTACGTTGGACGGGTGTTATCCGCTACACTACTCTTTGGTGTCCAGACTTTCCTCTCTAAATCTAGTTCAGAGCGATAAGATTGGTCTGCTTTTAAGTTGCAAAAATACAACCTTTATTCATAAAAAAACCCACTCAAAAAATTGAGTGGGAAAATTGCTATGAAAAAGAAAAAGTGTTACTGATAAATCAGCAACACTTCAAAAGTACAATTAATAATTTTTATGTACTATTTTTTTATTAAAAAAAATGTTAAAAAACTAAGAAAACATATCTTTTACCTTTTCAAAAAAAGATTTATCTGATGTATTGGGATTTGGAGTAAAATTATCATCATTTTTCATTTGTTCAAAAAACTGTTTTTGCTCTTTAGATAATTGTTGCGGAGTCCAAACATTAATATGAATTAAGAAATCTCCCTTTCCATAATGCTCAATACTTGGCAATCCTTTTCCTTTTAATCGTAAAATTTTCCCTGATTGCGTACCTGCATCAATCTTAATTTTTACTTTGCCTGTTACGGTTTCTACTTCTTTACTAATTCCTAAAGTTGCTTCAGAAAAATTGATATATAAATCGTAATGTATATTACTTCCTTCTCTTTTTAAAGTCTCGTGCGGAATTTCTTCAATCAATACTAATAAATCTCCTGCAACAGAATTTTTACCAGGCGCTTCGTTTCCTTTTCCGCCTACCTTTAATTGTACACCTTCGGATACTCCTTCTGGAATATTAATAGAAACAGTTTCTTCTTTAGAAACCATTCCTTGTGCATCGGCACCATTTGGTTTTGATTTGATACTTTGACCAGCACCTCCACAAGTAGAACAAGTTACTGCGGTTTGCATTCTACCTAAAATAGTATTAGTAACTCGCATTTGCTGACCAGAACCGTTACATGTTGTACATGTTTTATAGGTAACTCCTTCGGCTTTTACTTTTCGTCTAACTTTTACTTTTTTTACAACTCCGTTGGCTATTTCTTCTAAAGTTAGTTTTACACGAATACGCATATTACTTCCTTTTACTCTTACTTGACGTTGACCTCCGCCGCCGAAACCACCAAAGCCGCCGCCGCCTCCAAAAATATCACCAAACTGACTAAAGATATCATCCATATTCATTCCGCCGCCGCCAAAGCCACCTCCGCCACCTTGTGGACCATCAAAAGCTGCATGACCGTATTGATCATAACGCGCTTTTTTATTGTCATCACTTAAAATTTCATAAGCCTCTGCTGCTTGTTTAAACTTTCCTTCTGCGGATGCATCGTCTGGATTTTTATCTGGATGATATTGTATTGCCTTTTTTCTGTATGCTTTTTTTATTTCTGATGCTGATGCAGATTTAGAAATCCCCAGCGTATCGTAATAATCTTTTTTTGCCATTTCTTTTCATTAAAAAATTGAAAGATTTAAAATCTACAATTCATAATTAGTAATTTATATTTTATTATAAAGTCTCCCTTGAGAATTTAGAGGCTTACTGCCCAATAATCACTTTTGGGAAACGGATAATTTTATCGCCTAGTTTATATCCTTTTTCAATACAATCAATTACTTTTCCTTTCATCTTCTTTGATGGTGCTGGTACTTGTGTTATTGCTTGATGAACTTCAGAATCAAAAGTTTCTCCTGCTTTAGTTTCTATTACAGAAAGTCCTTTTTGTTCTAAAACTCCAATTAATTTTTTATAAATTAATAAGACTCCTTTTCTCAATTCTTCTGCTTCTTTATCGTTTTCTATATGTGTTAAAGCTCTTTCAAAATCGTCTAAAATTGGCAGTAAAGATGTTATTACTTCCTGACCTGCTGTCTTATACAGCTCTATTCTTTCTTTCGTTGTACGCTTTTTATAGTTTTCGAACTCTGCAAACAAACGTAAAAATTTATCTTTTTCTTGTTGTATTAACTCTTCTGAAGTTGGCTCAACAACTTTCGCTTCTTTTACACTCTCTTGATTTTCTTCTACTTGCGCAGAATTATCAGTAGTTTCTATCGTTTCTTCTTTTATATCTTCTTTGTTACTCATTTTATTTTTGTCATTAAATTGTACACAATTTATAGGCAAGAATGTTGCCAATAAAAAAATAGTGCCAATTTGACACTATTTTTTTATTGGCAACATTTTATTCATTCAACAGATAGATCTCTTGAACTACCTTTAATTCGTGCCATCCCTATCCTACTCAAATTTTTTTCTTTTCTAACAATCCTTAAAGAAGCTTTCTCTTTATGATAATTTCTAAACTTTATTGATAGTCTCATATCCTTTAAAAGTAAAAAATTATTTTCATCAACAAAAAAATCAATACTTTCTAATTCTAATTTATTCAACTCTAAAAATCTTTCTATAATCATTGAAAAAGTATTAGGTTGCCTATGGTCTACAACTAAATCTTCCCATTTTGAAAGTATACTAGTCTCTTGACACTTTACAAGACCTTTTTTTGAGTGAATATCAAAGTATTTTTTTTTGACATTAAATAAATCTTTTTGAATAATATTTCTACAAGCAATTTTAAAAGAAGATTCTTGAGTAATTTTTGGTCTGTTTATAATATAAATATATGAAAGGTGCTTTTTTTTATCATTTTCATAAATTACTTCAAAACATTTTGTATTGAATTGTACTCTAGCAATCTTGATATTTATTATTTTACTTTCCTCATAACTTATAGGTTTATTAGCTATAAGTTTTAAAGTTTTGTCATACTCAATCAAACCCAATAAATCAGTAAAATCTTTATCATTTAAAGTTTCGTCAAAATTGTATGAATTAAGTATTGATTTATAATGTAATAATGCATCTTTTTTATAGCAAAATTTTTTATTTCCGATTTTCAAAATCATTTATCTTCTTCAATAACAATTTAAAAAACTACTCAATCCTCTCTATTTTTGCGCCTAAAGCTTTTAAACGTCCTTCAATATCTTCATAACCTCTATCAATTTGCTCTATATTATGAATGGTACTTGTTCCTTTAGCAGAAAGTGCTGCTATTAACAAGGAAATTCCTGCTCTAATATCTGGAGATGTCATTGTAGTTGCCTTTAATGACGATTCAAAATTATGTCCTATTACCGTTGCTCTATGTGGGTCGCACAAAATAACTTTTGCGCCCATATCAATCAGTTTATCAACAAAAAAGAGTCTGCTTTCAAACATTTTTTGATGAATCAATACGGTTCCTTTTGCTTGTGTTGCGACCACCAAAGCGATGCTTAATAAATCTGGTGTAAACCCTGGCCAAGGCGCATCAGAAAGTGTTAAGATAGAACCATCTATATAATTCTGAATTTCATAGCTTTCTTGCCTAGGGATATAAATATCATCCCCTTTTTTCTCTAGTTTAATTCCTAATTTTCTAAATACATCAGGAATTTGCCCTAAGTTTTCCCAACTTACATTTTTTATGGTCATTTCAGAACGAGTCATAGCAGCCATTCCAATCCAACTACCAATTTCTATCATATCTGGTAAAACGGTATGCGTGCACCCACCTAATTCTTTAACTCCATGAATTGTAATTAAATTAGAACCAACGCCTGTAATATCTGCGCCCATACTATTCAACATTTTACATAATTGTTGAATATAAGGTTCACAAGCGGCATTATAAATAGTAGTTACACCTGTTGCTAATACTGCTGCCATTACAATATTTGCTGTTCCTGTTACCGATGCTTCGTCTAATAACATATCGGTGCCAAAAAGTTTATCGGCTTCTACTCCGTAAAAAGATTCTTCTTTATTATAACGGAATTTTGCTCCTAACCGCATAAAACCCTGAAAATGGGTATCCAACCTTCTTCTACCAATTTTATCGCCTCCTGGTTTCGGAATAAATCCTCTTCCAAAGCGAGCTAGTAATGGTCCAACTAACATTATAGAACCTCTTAACGAGCTACCATCTTTTTTAAATTCAGCAGATTCTAAATAATCCATACGGATATTATCTGCTTGAAAACTGTACGAATTCTTACCGAGTTTATCAACCTTAACACCTAACTCACTTAAAATAAAAATAAGTTTATTTACATCAATAATATCAGGAACATTATTTACAATCACTTTTTTTGGCGTTAATAATGTAGCACAAATTATTTGCAGTACTTCATTTTTTGCTCCTTGTGGTGTTATCGTTCCGTTTAACGTATGTCCTCCTTCTATTTTAAAAGATGCCATTTATCTCTTTCTGGTTTTATTATGATATGGAGTTTTTCCTCTATTATTATTCGTACTAGTCCTATTGTTGTTAGTTCTATTATTTTGTCCTTGAGTTTTTCTTTTTCTAAGTAAATCTTTCGTTTCAGAGAGAGATTCTTCTGAGTCTCTAATATCTATACTTCCATCAGACAAATCATATAAATGCTTGAAAATTACAACATCATCTACAGTGTCTTTATTCCAATTTAAATAACATTTTTTCATATGATTGGCAATGGTATAGACCAATGCGTTTTTCATATCACCATCTTCCCAACTCAATGCTACATCAATCATTGTTTGAATATTATTTCCGTAATAACGGTATCTCGATGCCGATTTTGGGTACGGCAACTTCTCTGGCTTCTCTTTTAATTCTTCTTTTGTAGTGATTGGATGCGGAGAATCTGCATCTAATTTAAAATCTGCGATGATAAATAATTGATCCCACAATTTGTGTTTAAAATCTGGTACATCACGTAAATGGGGTTGTAAATTACCCATTACATCTACAATAGCAATCGCCATTTTATTGCGTTCTTCTTTGGTTTCTAAGGCAACACAGTGATCTACCATTTTTTGAATATGTCTTCCATATTCTGGAATTATTAATAATTCTCTTCCTGAGTTGTATTCTAATTCGTAATCCATTTTTTAATTTTTGTGAAGTATTTTTATGTGTTTTTAAACACTCTATTATTGAAATTTCGATAAGTTATTCGTAAAATCAATCCGTTTTTTATGCTACTTAAATAAGTACTGCAAAGTAAGTATTAATTTTTGGATTTTAAAATAAAATTATCCTATCACTTTTAGTTTTGCAAATTGCAACAATAATTTCTTTTTACCAACAGTACCAAATTTAATTTCTGCTTTTTTATTGGCCCCAGTTCCTTCTAAACTCAACACCTCTCCTCTACCAAATCTATTATGTTCTACAAAGTTTCCCACCACAATATCAGAACTAAATAAATTTGTTTTTGTTGTGGTTTGCGATACTTTTTTAAGATTTTTTGGCGGTATAAACTCCTCTTTTCCCTTTCGGTCTCTAAACTCTTTCATTTTTCTTTTGATAGGTTTTTGAAAACGAATTTTCTTAGGAGCGTCCCCAAAAATGTCAGTATCTATAAATCTATTCATAGAGGGTGCTACCTGTTTCGGAGCGATATACGCCACATACTTATCATCAATTTCTTCAATAAACCGACTCGGTTCTGCATCGGTTAATTTCCCCCAACGATAACGAGTTTGTGCATAACTTAAATAGGCTTGCTTTTCTGCTCTAGTTAAAGCTACATAAAATAATCTACGTTCTTCTTCTAACTCGCTTCGAGTATTCATACTCATTGCTGATGGAAATAAATTCTCTTCTAAACCAACAACATACACAAACGGGTATTCCAATCCTTTAGATTGATGAATACTCATTAATGAAACCCTTGGAACATCACCTTCTTTTTCTGAATCAAAATCTGTTGCCAAAGCAACATCTTCTAAAAATACCGTTAAACTTGCATCTTCACCAGTTTCTATTTTATCAGTAATAAAATCTTTAATTCCGTTGAGTAATTCTTGAACATTTTCTACCTTACTAACGCTTTCTGGCGTACCATCTTTTTGTAAATCTTTTAGTATTTTTATTTCTTTTACAACCAATTCTGTAATTTCAAAGGCGTTTTTTGTTTGCGCTTCTATTTGAAAACGCTGCAGCATGTTTGAAAAATTCTGGAGTTTTAACTTTGTTCCTGAATTAATTTTTATATCAATTTTATCGATATATTTTATCACATCAAAAATAGAACGTTTGTAATGATTTGCCGCAATCATTAATCTATCAATCGTTGTTGCACCGATTCCTCTTGCTGGATAATTGATAATTCTTTTTAAGGCTTCTTCATCATTAGGATTGATTAAAATACGTAAATAAGACAGTAAATCTTTTATTTCTTTCCGTTGATAAAAAGAAATCCCTCCATAAATTTTATATTGAATATCTTTTTTTCTGAGCGCATCTTCCATGGCTCTAGATTGTGCATTGGTTCTGTATAAAATGGCAAATGAATCGGCTGTTAATTGATGATTCATCATGTTTTCAAAAATGGAATTTGCCACAAACCGACCTTCTTCACCATCAGAAATGGTACGCATTATTTTAACAGGTTCTCCATTAGGGTTTTCTGTCCAAATTTCTTTGTCTAGCTTGGTTTTATTCTTTTCAATAACACTATTTGCAGCATTTACAATATTACTTGTAGAACGATAATTTTGCTCTAATTTAAACGTTTTTACATCAGGATAATCTTTCTGAAAATTTAATATATTCTGAATATTTGCCCCTCGAAAACTATAAATACTTTGAGAATCATCTCCTACCACACAAATATTATGAAAACGATCTGCCAAAGCTCGCACTATTAAATATTGCGAGTGGTTTGTATCTTGATACTCATCTACCATAATATAGCGAAAACGATCTTGATATTTTGCTAAAACCTCAGGAAAACGAGACAGTAATTCATTGGTTCTCAGTAATAAATCGTCAAAATCCATAGCGCCTGCTTTGAAACACCTATCTACATATTCTCTATAAATATCGCCTACTTTTGGTCTGCTAGCTTGTAAATCTGCCTCTTGTAAATCTGCATCATTAAAATAAGCTCTAACCGTAATCAAACTATTTTTAAAAGAGGAAATTCGGTTTAAAATTTGCTTGGGCTTGTACCGATCTTTGTCGAGTTGTTTTTCTTTGATAATTGCCGTAATCAACCGAACAGAATCTTGTGTATCATAAATGGTAAAATTAGAAGGAAACCCCAGCTTATCTCCTTCAGAACGTAAAATTCTTGCAAAAACGGAGTGAAAAGTTCCCATCCAAAGGTTTTTAGCTTCACTATTTCCTACCACACCTGCAATACGCGCTTTCATTTCTCGTGCCGCTTTGTTGGTAAACGTAAGCGACAAGATATTAAATGCATCAACACCTTGTTGCATTAAGTGTGCAATTCGGTAGGTTAGTACACGCGTTTTACCAGAACCCGCACCCGCAATGATAATCATTGGACCTTCTTTTTGTAAAACTGCCTCTTTCTGCGAAGGATTTAAAGAATCTAAATAGTTTGCCAAAATCTTTTTATTTGAATGGGGAAATTTAAGAATTCTATTTGGCTTCTTTTTCGGTTGATGTGTTTTTTTATTCACAAAAAAAAAGACTGCCATTTCTGACAGTCTCTTTCAGTACACTAACTAAATTTTTATTTACCAAATGTATAATTTATGGTAAATTGAATTAAAGATGTTTCCATATTATAAGAAACACTTGTTCCTGACATCGCTCCTAATGGATTTGTTGCAGTTATTGCCGTAGGACTTAATAATTCTCCTGTAACTCCATCTCCTCTAAACCCTTGGTGATACAATGCATTTAACTCCCATTTGTCGTTAAATTTATATCCTAAACCTATTTGAGCAGCGTTATTAATTACCGCTGGTGCTGGCGCAGAGAAGAATGCTAATTCATCTTTTATAGCATTAGAACTATAGGTATAACCTACTCTAATTGGCATTTTTTCTGTGATTTGATATTGTAATCCTGCAGAAATAATACTCATATTTTGCCATCCGAAACCATTTACCGCTCCCGTTGGAAAACCTGTTGCAGGACCACTCGTTGCAATTTGCCAACCAGATTCTTTAAACCCTTCTGTATCTTCATAAAAAACGGTTCTATAATCTAACGCAAAATCAAATTTTTCTCCTGATAACCCCATCCCTACAGAAAAAATTGCTGGATAGTTCATTGTAAACTGTACGTTAGGTGCAGCAGAACCATCTAAATAGGTTTGTTTAAAATCTAACTCGCCAAAAGATTGTTTGGTTTTGTAAGACATTCCTAATTTTAACATTTCTCCTGAATCATAAAAGACCCCAACTTGTGCTCCGTAACCAATTGCTGATGCTTTATCAGTTGTTGGATATCCTTTTCCTGTTCCGTTAGGTGGTGGAAAATCTGGTGAAGCTAAAGGGTTTGGTGCTAACTGTAAAGCTGCATAATCTATATTTGGCTGAAATCCGATAGAAAATTTATCTGACAATTGGTATGAATAACTCAAAGACACTTGCAATAACATATAATCTGATTCTATTAAACCAAAGCCCATTGCTGCCTGCGGGTAGTTAATTGGATTCGAATTCCCTGTAGGATTAAATCCTGCTCCTGCCATAGGGTTGTTTGCTTCTTCTGGAAATTTCACTCCAAAACCACTAATACCAAATGCAGATAATCCGAAGGTATGTTTGCTATCTTCTTTTGCCCAAACCATAGCAATAGCAGGCATCATAGAAACACCTCTAGCATCTAAAGTTGTACCACTTACTGCTGGTGCACCAGCACCTAAAGCTCCTGCTGGTAATGATGAAGATAATTCTGGTGATGAGAAAAATGCTCCAATACTAAAAGAAAATTCTTTTTCTTTAAAAGCAGAAAGTGTTGCTGGGTTCCATAAAATAGCCCCATTTATATCAATTGGTTGTGCAGTTGCTGCTCCTCCCATAGACATATTTACCGCACCTACACCTTGCATAACATGACCTGTTTGCGAAAATAGAGCTACAGAAAATAGTAAAAAATAAATTTTAAAAATTGTTGCTTTCATTATTGTATTATTTATAATTATTCTACAAATTTCAGAAGAACTTCTCTATTTAATAATGATAATTGTCATTTATAGAAAATAAATTATGAAAATTCGACTACAAAAAGTATTTTTGAAGTTCTAATTATAATAATCTCTCTAAACCCTTCTAAAATGCTAGAAATGCTATCTTACACAGTTCCTTCAATCGTAACAGGTGTAATTGCCTTTTATTTTTTTAATCATTTTATCAAAAATAATTATCAAAAAAGTAATTTAGAGTTATTGGCAGAAAAGAAAAAAGTAGCATTGCCTATAAAACTACAAGCATACGAGAGAATATTGTTATTTTGCGAACGCATCAATCCTATAAAAATGTTGCTCCGTGTAAAACCCATCGGAGAAAATTCTGACGAGTATTTACAATTGCTTTTAAAAAACATAGAGCAAGAGTTTGAACACAATTTAGTGCAACAAATCTATATTTCTGATAATTCTTGGACAGCAGTAATTGCTGCAAAAAATGCAATTATCAACAAATTAAAACAAACTGCAGAAAAAACAAAGTCTGCTAATGAATTGCGAGAGAATATCCTTTTAGAATACACAAAAACACTACCACCAACAGATACTGCTATCGCTTTTCTTAAAAATGAAGTTAGAAAATTATTGTAAAAACAAAACCTCACAATTTCTTGTGAGGTTTTGTTCAATAAACATAAATTTATTGAAAACACATTACTAGGGAATAATGTATATTGTTAAAAAAAGTCTAACAAGAAGCTAAGAACTATTCCTCCGGAAAACCTTAACTTTTATATGATTATTGACTCTGAAAAATTATTTAATTAAAATAAATTTTACTTGGAATAATACCCATAGTAAATGACTTTAATTCTGCTTTTGTAGATGCACTAAATATTTTTAACGTTCCGTTAGAAGCATTATCTCCTGCATCTGTTGTGTAAATTTTTCCATCACTTACAGATAGCCCTTTGACAGATGTTGTAATAATTTCACTTGATGGTAAAGAAGTCGCATCAGCATTCATTTCATAAACTTTACTTGGAGTAGAGAAATAGATTTTTCCATCATTTTTAAGCATTACATTTGGATGTACTCCACTTGCAAAAGTTAATGTTGAAGATACAGTATTATTAGTAACATTAATTCTTACTAGTTTTGCAATTACTTCATTTGGATTCCAATTGGTTACTGCTTTTCCTTCACAAGAAACTACTAAAAAACCGTTATTATCAAAAAACAACTCATCAGGAATATCGCCTACAGTAATATTTGTTGTTACTGTGTTTGTTGCTGCATCTATTACGGTAACACTATTACCAGAACCCCAACCTCCTTTATGAGAGATATATAGTTTATTATTATTTGCTACAATTTGTTCAGGCCCTTCGTTTACAGAAATCATTTGAGTTACTAAATTTGTCGCTAAATCTATAACTGCTACATAATCATCAGTTGTATCAGAACCTGCTCCCCAGTTAGTTACATATCCTTTGCCATTTGCAAAAGCAATATATCTTGGGTTGCTTAAGTCTGTAGTAATTGTCGCATTTTTTTCCATTGAATACCTATTTGCTACAGAAATTTTATTTCCCACATTTGCTATAATATATGCCGTATCATCATCGAAACCAATAGATTGCACAATTGTTCCTAAATCTTCATTATTTACGGCTTTGTAAATTTTTTCTGCTTCTGTTGAGTAATCATCAGAAATGTAGTTAATGGTTCCTGTTCCTCCACTAAAAGCACCTTCGTTAGAAACTAAAATTCCGTTATCATAATCTCCTTTTGGCAACTCTGGTTCTTCTTTACTACAAGAGGAAAAAAATATTCCTGCTAAAATTGCTACTGCTACTATTTTTTTTGTTTTCATTTTTTTAAAATTTATAATTAATTGTTATTTGTATATTTCGAGTAGGCATTGGCCTATTTAGAATATTTTGATAATTTGTGTTAAAAATATTATTTATTTTTAACCCTAATTTTGGATGTACTTTTTGATTTGTAAATTGATACTCAACACCAAAATTACTTACTGTATAAGTCGGTAAAACATCACCTATAACCAATACTTCTCCATTAATTAACTGCTGATAAAATGCTGATATATTTTTATAATTATAATCTAAAGAAAAATTTGTTCTATGTAATGGAACATAATTTAAATCTTTGTCTGTTTCTACATTTTTAGCTATTGTTAATGAATAGTTTGCTGAAGTTTTAAAAATATGATTCCCTACTTTTTTTATATAATATAAAGATGTTTCTGAACCGTAATTTTTTGCTTGTGCAATATTTGTTGGTGTCCAAGAACCAGAGCTATCTGGTTTCCATTGGATCAAATCTATCGACTTGATGTAAAAAATATTGAATTGTATTTTGAATTTTTTTACCTTTAAAGTACTTCCTAATTCTATTTGCTGAGAAGTTTCTGGTTTTAAATTAGGGTTTCCTCCAAATTTCCAATACAAATCATTAAACGTAGGTGTTCTAAAATTCTTAGAGGTATTAAAAGATAATGTATAGTTTTTATTTACCTTATAATCAATCCCTAAAGAATACACTAATGGAGAGTTATACGTTTTTATATATTCTTTTCTTAACTGAATGCCATAACTTAATTTTTGAGTTAATTTATGATTTATCAGTACAACACTTGTAAATACTTTTTTAATTTTCTTTTCTATATTATCTCCCCTACCAACTGCGCTTTCAAAACTAATAATACCTTCTAAATTTATTTTTGAAGAAAGTTTATTTTTATAATCTAATACTCCTATCATTTGAGTAGAAGTACCTCCTGAAAAGAATTCTGGTTTTGTATTATCTTCAAAAAAAGTATATTTCTCTCCTAAAAAAGCTAGTTTTGTAGTTATAATTTCTTTAGAATTTATAAAATGATTCCACGCTACTAAATTCTTGGTAGTCACATTTTTATATTTTTGTTTAGATGGTGCAGTAAGAGTTCTTGATAGATTTCTATCACCAAAAAAAGTAGTGGTATAATATTTTAGTTGATTTTTTTTATCAAACTTATAGCCAAAATTTCCACTAAAACTTACGTTTGTATAACTTCCGTTTTCATTAAATAATGACGTTCCTAAAAAGCGATAATCATTATCCGAAGTATTGTATTCTATTGTTGTGTTTATATGACTTTTTTTGCTTGAGAATGTTCCATTAAAAAAAGTATTTATCGTATTAAAACTTCCATAGGATACAGACAAATTACTTTCTTGCTTCTTTTTAAAAAGAATGTTATTATTTAAATGAATTGTACCACCAATTGCACCGCTACCATATAATACACTTCCTCCGCCATTTCGAATAGAAATACTATTTAATGAATTAATTGGAATTGTATTAAAATCTGTTTGCCCTGTTAATTGAGAATTGATATTTATTCCGTTCCAAACCACCGCAGTTTGTGATGCTGATGTACCCCGAAATGATGGAGAAGAAACCATACCATGTCCATTTTCTTTGAAATACAAGAACGAATTATATCGTAAAACATCGGTTAAAGAAGTCTTGTTTTTTGCGATACTACTCTTCTTTAAAATCCTCATACTATAGCCTTTTGAGAAGTTTTTAAGTTTAAAAATTGGCAATACTATTTCGTCTAATTCTATGATACTATCATTCTGAGCTAATAAACTATTAGCCATAAAAATAATAAACACAATTGAAATATATTTCACATTAAAACTCATAACTACCTTTATCCCGAAAGTTTTTTACTTCTGTTGATTCTTTGGCAGGTCTCCTGACTTTGCGTCTTGTAAAATTCCTTCCCATTCTTAATAGAACAGTGGTTTAAGATTTTTTACAAGCTTATTAGCTTACAGTTGCGGGAACAGTCTCGGATTCACACCGAATTCCCTTTTAATTTTTCTACACTAAATGTAGATAAAACCAAAAATCGAGGCAAATGTAATTGAAAAATTGATAGTAGAAAAATATTTTGTAACCTTGTACTCAAATTATTTTTAAATGAAAAAATCAATTGTACTTTATAGTGTTTCCTTTCTTTTTTTATGGATGATGACTGCTTGTAAGCAAGAAAAATCAGTAAAAAAACCGTTGATAAACAGTGCTGCCAACAAATTGGTTCGCTACGCAAAAGGGTTTGACATTCAGTATGATAACGGAATTAAAAAACTGATTATCAAAGCTCCCTACCCAAAATCAAAAGAAGTCTTTGAATATATTATATCTCAAAAAAAGCATCAGAAAAAAGAACAAAAATTGCAAAACACCATTTTTGTTCCTATTGATAAAATTGTGGTAACCTCTACCACGCACATCCCAATGATTGAGTTACTCGGAAAAGAAAATGCTCTCATCGGGTTTCCGCATGCAAAATACATATCATCAGAAAAAATAAGAAAACGCATTGATAATGGTCATATTAAAGAACTCGGAAAAGAAGCATCTATCAATACCGAAATTTTACTAGACATTCAACCAGAATTGGTCGTCGGGTTTTCGATGAGTAAAATAAACAAAACCTATAACACTATTGAACAAGCAGGAATTCCTGTTATTTTTAATGGAGATTGGTTAGAAGAAACACCTCTTGGAAGAGCAGAATGGATTAAGTTTTTCGGGGTTTTATTTGATAAAGAGCAAAAGGCTGACAGCATTTTTAATGTGATTGAAACTAATTATTTAAGAGCGAAAAAAATTGCAAAAAAGGCAACTCATCAACCAACGGTTTTGTCTGGCGCAATTATGAGTAAAGATATTTGGAATTTACCCGCAGGAAAAAGTTTTGTGGCACAATTTTTAAACGATGCCAACTTAAATTATCTTTGGAAAAACACCAATGGAAAAGGAAGCTTATCATTAAGTTTTGAAAGTGTTTTTGACCAAGGAAAAGAAGCTGATTTTTGGATTGCTCCTGGTTACTTTTCTTCTAAAAAACAATTGTTAAAAAGCAATCAACATTATGCTAAATTTAAGGCTTTTAAAAATGACAACATCTATTCTCCAACTATAAAAAAAGGAAAAACAGGCGGTGCCATTTATTTTGAGCTCGCTCCTACTCGACCCGATTTAGTATTAAAAGACATGATTAAAATTACGCACCCAGAGCTGTTACCAAATTATAAATTAACATTTTTTGAAAAACTAAAATAGTCACTATTTTATTACTTTTCGAATAACAATTGGCAAATCAACCCCATCAGAAACAAAACGTTTATGTACAGCTTCTTTTAATGTACATTTCAGTTTAAATTCTTGAAAAGGATCATTCAACCAAACATATGCCCGTAAATGAATATAATTTTCTGAAACCTCAATAACCCGAACTTCTGTAGTATTTGTAGTTGTAATTGTCTCTTTTGTAATATGTGTATCTATTACAAAATTTAACTTTTGGGTTTCTTCGAGAATAATTTCCCTTGCCAAATCGATATTTGCATTCAACCCAATTTTAAAGTTATTGAAACTTAAAATATGAGAATCATCAATGGTATGATTTAAGACAGATTCTGTACTAATCACTGAGTTTGGTATAATTAATCGCTTATTTTCAAAATTATTAATTACCGTGTGTCGAAGTGTAATATCTTCTACAATTCCTGTTCGTTTTTCATCTAACTTTATATAATCGCCAACCCTAAATGGCTTAAATATTACAATAAAAACTCCTGCAATTAAATTTGAAATTGCTGCCTGTGCTGCAAAACCTATAATTGCAGCTAAGATACCTGCTCCAGAAAAAATAAATGCCGCCTTACTTCTAAAAACGGGGACCGTAATGATAATAAAAACGAGCGCAAATATACCTACAAAGAATTTTACGGAATTTCGTAAAAACTGAAAACTTGTACGTTTATGAACATCTGATTTTCTAGTTTTTAAAATTTTTACAATAATATACCTGATAATTCTTGAAAGTAACCACGCAATAAAAAACACCAAAAAAAGGTATAAAGCAATATCCCAAAAGCCTTCTAATTTTAAGAAACTAAGTATAAAATCTTTCATATTTTTACTTTAAACATTTCTCTAAAAAAGTTTTGTCTGGTTTTCATCATCTTTTGCTTTTAAATTTTCTTTTTTTGCATCAATAGTTCTTTGAAGTGCTTTTTTAGCTTTTTCTTTACTACTAATAATTGCTTTTGGCGCTATCTTTTCAGTTTTTAATGGTAGTTTTTTATCCGTAATTACCTCTTCATCAACTACCTCAACTTCTTCTACCTTGGGGGGTTCTGGTGCGGTATATGGCAATGACTCTAACAAATTAACTTGACGAATTTTATCTGAAGTTAACTGATTACCAAGTGCTTTCATTCCTTTTACAGCAATAAAATTTTCTAAATCTATTTCTAAATTTTCTAAACTACGCTTAGAAAAAACTACTTCTGCCACTGGTCTGTAATCTGTAGCAATAATTTCTAATTGTGATTTTGGATGCTCTGAAATAAAGATATCTTCCTTGTCAGTCGTTTCAATTAAAAACCGTTTGACATAGTATTTCTGTTTTTCACCATCAAAATAAATGGCAGAAATTGGCTTCTTCGGATGCCACTTTTCTAAAACAATCATATCTTGTTCAAAATGCATGGTAACATTTGGCTTTACCGTTTTTATTTTACCAGATTGCGTGGCAATTAGCAATTTATCTTCTGCTCTAAACTCGCCTAACAACTCACCTCTATGATCAACATTTAAACGTTGTACCGCATCATCAAACCAAATTTTACGAGGTTTTAAGGTAGAAACTCCTGCCGATTTAAACTCTACTTTTCGAATAGGTAACTTGGTAATTGTATTTCCACGAACTCCACGACCTTTAATCGCTAAATCAGAAAAATCAATATCCCATTTTAACTTTTTAACACTTCCTACAGCTCGTAAATTAATGGTCACAACTTCTGCTTCTCCATTCTGGTTTGCAGTAAAATAAAGCACTTTAGACCCTTTACTTCCGTTAGACAAATCATATTCTTTATCGCGAGTAACACTGGTTACATTAAAACGTTTCATATAACTTGGTCCTGACTTACCATCTTTATACATCATATTATATACGGTGCGTTTGTCTTTCTTTTTAAAGATGGCGATATGGATAATATTTTTGCCTACAAA
>Ga0256845_1000926_pt1 | contig 25120 bp, 24 predicted proteins | sample RiftiametaG_FD_189101 | JGI IMG/M metagenome (GOLD analysis project Ga0256845, IMG submission 189101) | Tube worm associated microbial communities from hydrothermal vent at the East Pacific Rise, Pacific Ocean - Riftia | ecosystem: Host-associated > Annelida > Integument > Unclassified ... | reverse complement strand
ATTGATGGTGGATTTTTGCACAGAAATTCACTTTACTTAATTACCGTTATAAATCTTTCGATTGTTATAATGGTAAAAAAACTCAAAAACCGCCTTTTGTACTATGGGAAATCGGGAAATAACAATAGGCAAGATGAAAAAATGTCATGGCCAATCGTTGGTTCAGTTCATAATTATCATGCCGGTATTTTTTGCATTGCTTTTTGGTATTTTTGAAATGACCTATGCCTATCGCGCTAAAGCAACACTAAATACGGCAACCTTTGAAGCGGCTCGCGCTGGCGCTCTCAATCACGCGGATCTTGGTGTAATGAAAAGTGCCCTCGCTAACGGTATGATGGCGCAATATGTCAAAGGCAATAAAAGCCTTATCAAAGGGCTGGGTCGTGCTTATGTAAAATCGATTGCTTATGAAAAAGCGATGAGCCTTAAGCTAAGCACGGTATCGATTATCGCGCCAACCAAAGAGGTATTTGATGCGTTTAAAGTGAATAGAATGATCCAATTAAGTGACCAGCCAAAAGAAAGGCTTCAATGGATTATGCCAAATGACAACCTCAACTTCCGATCAACCACTCCACAAAATATAACAGTCGATGGAAAGAAACAACAGATCAATATTCAGGATGCAAATTTATTGAAAATTAAAACATACTGGTGTTATGAATTAAAAGTGCCACTCCTTAAGGATCTGATTTTTCAAATCATTAAAGGCGGCGCTTTGTGGGGAGCGGCAAGCCCAGAACAAACGGTTTGCAATATTGGCTCTATTTTTGGCGGCGGAAGATTTATGGCTATTTCTGCCCATGCAGTTGTTCGAATGCAGAGCCCGATTTCTGCCGCTGCTGATCTTAAATAGTTGGTAAATTTACAAGGATACAGAAATGACAAAATTAAAACTCATCAGGTTGCCAGCCTTAATGTTGGTATTGACGCTAAGCAGTTTACACGCAAAAGAACGCCTTATTCACATAGGCGAGCCTGCTGAACTTTTTAGACAAACACATAGGGTACAAGACAACTATACATTACTTACTTCTGTGCCAGAATACCTTGAGCAAGATACTGAAGAATACACTAGAGGATTCAGAATAAAATCGAGTCAGCAACTTAGAGGCAAATACAATCGAGAAATATATGACTACGATAAAGAACAAAGTGCGAGTAATGTTTATACCCAAATTAAACACAGTTTACAGGCGAATGGCTACCAAGAGATATTTTCATGTGAAAACAAATTATGTGGTGATGTTGCCGGTTGGCAACTGTATTTGAGTCAACTTGTTGGGGAAAAGGAAAATAGCCAATATTATATTGCGGCCAAAAAAACACCCGTTGAAACAAAAGAAACCGAATATGTTGCTTTTTATATCAGTGATATTGATGGTCAAACCAGAACATTGGTAGATATTATATCAACACCAACCGATCACCGGTTTGATATTGTGGTAAGAACAGATGATATGTTAAGAACGCTTGAAAAAGATGGACGAGTGGTTGTTGATGGGATATTTTTTGACACAGGTTCGTCTGTTTTAAAACCTGAATCGGCAAAAGCGTTGGAGTTAATGAGTCAATTGATAAAAACTAATGTTAATGCAAAATTTGCTATTGTTGGACATGCAGACAATACTGGGGATTTTGATTTTAATATGCAGCTATCAGATCACCGGGCTGACGCGGTTAAAAATGCTTTGCAGCATCAGTACAAAGTGTCTGCAACACAGCTATCTAGTAAAGGTGTCGGTACCTTATCACCTATGACCTCAAATACTGACAGCAAAGGGCGATTATTAAATCGCCGAGTTGAACTGATCAAGCTTTGATTGGTTTCCGATTTAATTTTTGTTATATATCTCAATTTGAAAATGATAGAGGTTGAAATGGTTATCCAGGGATACCCATTTGCATGTACAGCTAACAGAGTTTTTCAGAAATTTTAGATAGTCTGAAATAACAAAATTATGAAAATTGTCTATACTTAAGACTAAGTTCCTTTAACTCAGTTGAAAATGGCAAATATCCCAAACAATAAAGATGCATGGCTAAGACGATTACAGCAAACCTCTTTACCTGTTTTTAGCAAAAACATTAACAAGCTCTCCAATGCCGATAAATTTGCTGGATCACACTCCTCTGAACTGACTAGGACCATTCTGAAAGATCCGAGCTTGACCGCATCGGTGTTAAAGCTTGCTAACAGTGTTCAATTTAACCACTACGGAAATACCATTAGAACCGTTAGCCGCGGAGTGATGTTGCTAGGCCATAGGACGATTAAGGAAATATGCACCAGCTGTTTATTACTTGAAAACTTCATGTCGGGTTATGCGTCAGAAACGCTAAAATCTGTTCTCGCACGTTCATTTCACGCGGCAATCCAGGCGAAAGAAATTGCCAATATTAGAGGGGATAAAGAGGTTGAAGAGATTTTTATCTCTGCTTTATTATTGAATATCGGCGAAATATCGGTTTATTCATCACTTTTATCGACTGATAAAATAACCATAACCATGGCGGATAGTTATCCATTTGAAGGAGGTAAGGAAAAAGATTTGATTGGTTGTTATTTTAATGAACTCACCTTAGCTCTTTGTCATTCTTGGGGAATTGCACCGATGATCGGTGAAATGTTAGCGGGAAATTACAATGAAACCAGCGTTTGTCGTTCGATTTTATTAGCGAATAGTTTTGCATTATCCTGTGAAAACAAAGGGTTAGAATCGGCTGTCGAAAGTCATAAAAAAAGTGTAGGGCGTTATTGCAATAAATCGCCGGATTTTATGCAGGAAAGGCTATTGGACGCAGCCGAAACCACTAAAAAGAGTTTAAAGGGGTTTGGTCTTATATTACCCGGAGCTAGAAACAGTAAACAGGTAGAAGAAGAGGGCAAGCCATTTGAAATTATCGTTTCCAAACCAAATCAGCTTGACGCTATTATTGAACTATCCAGCTTGGTGCAAGAATCATTTGATATTAATTTGGCATTGCAACTTTTGTTGGAGGGATTGTCCAGAGGGGCCGGATTCAACTGTTGCTTGATTGGATTGCTTAACCCTCAACGCTCTAGGCTGTTTGCCAAACATGTCATTGAACGAAGTAATAACCAAGTTAAACAGCATTTCGACTTCAATTGCGCTACTCAAATTCCTGAAATTCAGCAAAAAGTACTGATTAATCGAGACATTGTTTTGTTAAGTCAACTCAGACAAAAAGGGAAAACCTATCGTGAAATCACTAATCAACTTAAGCGACCGTGCTCTATCTGGGGTCCGTTAATCGTTGAGAACAAAGTGATCGGTTGTTTTTATGCAGACAACGGTCGTTTAATGCAACCGCTATCAGAGGGGCAAGTTACCGCGTTTCGGTTGTTCATCTACCAAGCGAGAGCCAATCTTCACTTGTTAAGCAATTAGGCTGCACTTTAAATTTTATAGTGTAAATATTACCCGTTAAAAAACTTGTAAAGCCGTATTTGCATTGATAATATTAATAACGTAACTGATTACGTTATTGGTAAGGAAGTAATATTGAAGAATCTCAATGATTTAGGTGTCGTTGGACTTGGCTCTCGCCTTAGACGTTTGAGTGATAACCTTTATCGTCAAATTGATGATGTTTATTCTGCTGAAAAGATTTCCTTTCAAGCAAGAAACTTTCCAATCCTACAATTGATAAATGAAAACGAATCAATGTCGGTGACAGAATTAGCTGAGATGTTAGGTCAAACTCACCCAGCGATAAGTCAAATGAGTAAAAAGCTTGAACGTAAAGGTTGGCTTTATCATCATACAGACAAGGCCGATGAAAGGCGCCGTTTGTTGAGTATCACACCAGCAGGTTTTGAGTTATTTGACCAATTGGCACCCATTTGGAGTGATCTGCAAATTGTACTTGGAAGGTTTATGTCAACATCCGGCGGCAACTTGCTAAACAGTATCGAATTACTTGAAAGACAATTAGCCCAGCGGGATCTAGTAGAAAGAATGGCTGAACTCAGACGCGAACGGATCATTAATTCGATTGAAATTGTTCATTTTGAAGAGGAGCACGCCGATCGATTTTATCAATTGAATCGTGCGTGGCTTGAAAAATATTTTTATGTTGAAGACATTGATCACCAGATATTATCAAACCCCCAAAAATATATTATTGAACCTGGCGGGTTTATTTTAATGGCTCGTGATAAAGACAAGGTGATTGGTACAGTGGCATTGATTGCTTCTGGCAATCAACAATTAGAGCTTTCAAAAATGGCTGTGGACGATGATTATCAGGGAATGGGTATTGGCGAAAAATTAGTCAATGCTGCTATTCAGCAATATCAAGCCACAGACTTTAAGGCATTATTCCTAGAATCTAACCGCCAGCTAATACCCGCTCTCAATTTGTACGACAAAGTAGGGTTTGTAGAAACACAACCTCCTCACAAAAATTCACAATATTCCCGTGCTGATATTTATATGATCTATCAAGGAATTAGGAAACAAAGCAAAAGAGATTAGCCTCACTTCACAGGGGGCTAACTCGTCTAAATTTCTGTGAAGGGGAACTAAAACTGCTTAGTGATATCCACAAATAATGTTAATGATTGGCCTGGCTGTAGGTATTTTTTTTGACTTATTGCTTTGTTCCAGTTTTTTACTTTACTCAAACTGACATTAAATTTACTCGCTATTCTGGCAAAGGAATCTCCATTTCTTACTTTATAATGGATTTTTCGAGTTTTTTGCTGATCCCCCAAAAGGGCCGAATGTAACATTGGTTGTTTTGTCCATAAAACAAGCTTTTGGCCCGCCTTTAGGGTATCAGTCGGAGCCATGTTATTCCAGCTCGCTAAGCTTCGTAAATTAACTTTGTACCGTCGGGAAATGGTCCAAAATGAATCGCCTTTTGCGACCTTAATTGATGTCCTTTTACCCGGTCTTTTAGTATTTTGTTTGGCCAATAATCGCTGACGATTACTTTTAGAATACTTTTCTCGTTGTTTTGAAGCGACCGGTATCAGTAGGGATTTACCCGCTCTAATACGATTGTCCCGGATGTTGTTAGTTGTTTTTAATAATGTCACGGTTGTTGAAAATTTATTTGCAATACTAATCAGGCTGTCGCCCTGCTTTATCTTGTACCGTTTGTACGCAATTCTCTCACCACTTGGGATCGTTTTTAAATTATTCTCAAAGGTTTCCGCCTTGTTAACCGGGATTAATAAATAATGCGGACCCTTAGGAGGAGTTGCCCAATGGTTAAAAGCCGGATTTAATTGATAGAAATCTTGCATTGACTGTTCACTCAGATCAGCAGCAAGGCTTAAATCGATTTGTACATCAGTGGGTATACGAACGAAATGGGGTTGATTTTTAACGTCGGTCCAAGCGATATTGGCTTCTTTTCGAGTTTTTAATATATCGGCGAGAGCTAGTAATTTTGGTACATAAGCTTTGGTTTCTTTAGGTAACTTTAATGACCAAAAATCGGTTGGTTTTCCTTTTTTCTTATTTTTACGGATCGCTTTGCTTACATTTCCTTGGCCAGAGTTGTAAGCAGCAAGCGCCAATAACCAGTCTCCTTTAAAACGTTTGTTTAAATAAGAAAGATAGTCCAGTGCCGCGTGGGTCGACAAAAAAACGTCCCGTCGTCCATCATACCACCAATTTTGAGTCAATCCATATCCTTTGCCTGTACCCGGAATAAATTGCCACATACCAGAAGCGCGACCATGAGAATAGGCGAAAGGATCATAGGCACTTTCAACAATAGGTAAAAGTGCCAATTCGAGCGGCAAGTTTCTTTTTTCCAGTTCGTCGATAATAAAGTACAAATAAGGTTCTGCACGTTTGGTCACACGTTTTAAGTAGGAAGGGTGATTAACATACCAAGATTTTTGCGCTCTGACTCTGCGGTTGTCAGGTATGTTTAATGAGAGTTGCTGGCTAACTCTTTGCCAAGCATCGTTATAGGACTCAGGATCAATTGGACCTTCGTGAGCTAGACAAATCTCAGGGGGGGGAGGTCGTTCAACGACTAGCGACAAAGGTTTAGTCGAGCTAATACTTGAATTTAGTGTGTGATAATTTTGCATTGTCTTGCAGGCACTTAATAAAAGCCCGCAGATAATGATGATAAAATTTATTCTCAAATCGAATTCCTGTTGGTTTTTTTCTTGTATCTAATTGATTTAGCAGGCATTATCTTATTTTTCTTGATAGTTTTAGTGACTAGTCTAGATACTAAGGAGCACAAATGGTATTTTTTATTACTGAATATGTCAAATATCATGTGAATAATGCCTTTGTTGAGATAATGTCTTTGTTGAGATAATGACTCCAAATTTAAGGTTTGAACGAATTTCTTAATGGTGATCGTGTCGGGCTTGCGCTATGATCAATTGGCAGGGCTTGGATATTATCCGATTAACCGAAATTTGGAGCTAATGATGAAGGCCATTAAAAAATTAACCTCACAATGGCAAAACAAACTAGCTAAACGTGAAACCTTAGGGTTATCCTCCATACGAATTGAATTGGCCAAACGAAAGTTAAAACCTGTATTATCCGGTATTTTTGGTTACCATGCGCTGTTGTATTCGAATATCGCCAAAACCCTGATTTCTGAAAATATTGGTGTTAGAAAATCTACGGTGATATCAAATTCTAATGATGACACCGATCTGGTTTGCCAATACGAAGAGCTGCCGATCGCTTCAGACTGCATTGATTTGGTGGTTGTGCCAGAAATATCGCAAAAAAGCCAAAATCCACATCAGATCTTAAGAGAAGTTGAACGGGTGTTAATTCCTGAGGGTCATATCATCCTATTAATTGCCAATCCTGTGAGCGGGCATGTTATAAAAAATCGTTTGATCCATTTTTTAGCGGGACAAAAAAACAAGTTGAGAATAATAGGCCGGTTACGGATAAATGACTGGTTTGGATTGTTAGGATTTGAAGTGATAACTGAAATCCCAGTATGTGTGACCGATCAAAAAATCCAACAGGAAAGCCGTTATTCATGGTTAAAAAAACTATCAAAAATTGGCTGCGAGTATTTTGCTGGTTATTATATCATTGTTGCCAAAAAGAAGGTGTCAACAATGACACCAATTAGACCGAGCTGGAGACGAAACAAAAAACTGGTTGGTTCCAGATTAGCGGAGCCGTCAGTGAGGGCGCATGTCGAAAACTGTGTTAAGCAAATTATGCGGTAACCCTTTTGTTACGGACTACGAGAAATAACATACCAACCAAAGATAAATATTTACCACAGAGAATACCGAGTTGACAGACTGAAAATATTAGAAGCATTCAATTCAAAGCTCATGTAATTTGCAAACAAATGTATTTGGATTGGGCGCCCCATTTTTATCATTTCTTTGTGGTAAATAGTCGTCAAGGATTTAGAGGAATAAAATTGAGTAAGATAGAAATTTTTACAGATGGTGCTTGCCGGGGCAATCCCGGTCCTGGCGGCTGGGGCGCATTACTTAGAGTCGGAAAACACCAAAAAGAACTTTGCGGTGGAGAAAAAAAAACCACTAATAATCGCATGGAGTTAATGGCTGCGATCAAAGCACTAGAGGCGGTAAAACAACCCAGTATGATTGCGCTAACCACCGATTCACAATATGTGAGAAAAGGTATTACTGAATGGATCACCGGTTGGAAGAAAAAGGGGTGGAAAAATTCGCAAAGAAAACCGGTCAAAAATGTCGATCTTTGGAAATTACTAGATGCGCAAAATCAGCGTCACCAAGTTACTTGGCATTGGGTAAAAGGGCACAGCGGTCATCCTGAAAATGAAAAAGCCGATGATTTGGCTAATCGTGGTATTGATGAATTAACGTGAGTGACATGTTTAGAGTTTAGAGAATATATGATGCGTCAAATAATTTTAGATACTGAAACCACCGGTTTAGAGCCAACTCAAGGGCATAAGATCATCGAGATTGGCTGCGTGGAAATGATCGATCGGAAACTAACCGGTAATCATTATCATGTCTATATTAATCCGCAACGAGAAATTGATGATGGTGCGATTGAGGTTCATGGTATTACCAATGAATTTTTGCAAGACAAGCCGCTATTTAAAGATATTGTTGATGATTTTCTGGACTATGTAAAAGATTCTGAACTAGTGATCCACAATGCACCATTTGATATTGGTTTTCTTAATCATGAACTCAAACATTTAGCCAAACCGCTCGGCATGATGAGTGATTTTTGCAGTGTTTTAGACACACTGGTTTTAGCACGTCAGATGCACCCTGGGCAAAAGAATAGTTTGGATGCGTTATGTAAACGATATTTTATCGATAACAGTCATCGAGATTTACATGGAGCATTACTTGATTCGGAGATACTGGCTGAAGTTTATCTGGGAATGACAGGAGGACAAACTGACTTAACTTTAACTCACAGGCAAGACTATTTGACCGCCAATCGTGACGAAGGTGGTATAAGACGATTGCCGGATAATAGAGCGCCTTTTAAAGTACTAAAATCATCAGAGCAAGAATTAGAAGCACATCAGGCTTACTTGAAAGAGTTATCAGAATCAAGTGGGGGCAAGTTGATATGGAATTAACGGACTATTTATTGCGTGTCAGTTGATACATATTGTAAATACCACCCTAAACTGGCGGCCAATTGGTACTGCCCCAATTGCAAAGTCAATTTCTGTATCCATTGTGTGCCTGAAAAAAAACAGGAAATCTATCCTCGCTGTACTCTTTGTCGGTGTTCTTTATCGAGTTTGAGTATTGCTGAACAAATTCCTCCATTTTGGAATAAGCTAGCTTTGTTCTTTACTTATCCGCTGTGCCGTTCGGCGTTAATCGTTATTTTTCTTTATTCGCTTGTCGCGTCGTTATTGCCAGAGGGTAATATAGGTACGGTTATTTATCTATTGATGTTATTCCCTTTAATTGAGTTTCTATTTGAATTAATGGAGCAAGTTGCCAATGGAGAAAAAATAGGTTCGGAGATTAAGCCATTTTTTACTTCTAAGAATAAAAGCATGTTTATTAAAATGTTACTGACTTACGGTTTTATGGTGATACTGATTAGTAAAGCCATGGTTATCGTCGGCGCTTCTTTCGGATATTTAATGGCTGCATTTTTTATATTGGGTGTACCGGCATCTCTTTTAAATTATTTAATAAAGGTTTAGATTTTTTCCCAGAGTCGACGCTTTTAGCGTTGTTATTAGCGGAGCAGATGAACAACAACCGACAATATAAAGTGGCTTTATGTTTACTTGAATACTATTCTTGTGAGCCGGGTGGAGACCCGCTCTGGGATAAAATAGGTTTGCTTAAGGCTCGTCTTTTAGCAGAGTATTGTGACGATAGTATTTCGGCGGTTAATCTATTAGACAATATTCTTAAACGAAGTGTTGATCAGGCGTTATTGACTGAGGCAGAAAAATATCGTGGAGTGATTATTCTAGGTTAAAACAAATCGTTAATCAGGTGTTTCTAATTCTTTCTCTGAGTTGTTTCAAAAGTTTTTCTGCAGGGATAGTTGTGATCGCTTCAGTATAATAAATGATCAGAAATTCCAGTTCTTTTATAGCTTGTAGTAGTTTCTTTTTATCTGCCAGCTGTTGGCAATAAAAATACAGTGCTTGTGGAGTGTATTGATGATCAGCAAGTTGAGAGGAAATATATTCCTTAAGTTTTTCTGTTTCGATCGTGTAACCAGTTTGACCCAAATGAAAAAACAAATTAAAAACTTGTATGTCACTGAAATTTTCAGGTTCGAGATGCGAGCCAAATCTATTCTTAAAATCTACCCAAGTGGTTATTATTAGTTGATGGTATTCTTGGGATTTTGAGTCTTGTGAAAATATATGCTGGCAAATTTTATTAAATCCGTTATCGGATTTTCTCCTTTGTTCAATTGGGTAAATGTGATTAATAATTGAGATGTCAAGAGGTTGCTGTTGTAGCAGTTGATAAAATAAATCTAAGGCTTCATCTACATCCAGCGCGCGCAGCTGAGACAAAGCCTTATCCAATGTATTTTGATAGTTTATATCAACCAATTGAGCAATATCCTTGTGTTATAGAAGATTTACAACAACGTCGATTCTACAATATAATCCTAGAATAATCTAAATGTTGCAAGGAAAAACAAATATTAGACACCGTGCAATTCAAAAATGTGAGGTTTGAACGGTCGGGGCGGAGAATAAAAATTGTAATGTTTTGTTAGAATTGAGCAGTAGTTAACGCATCACATTAAAAAATAAGCCATAATCAAGCGCTTTATCATTTGGCTAACAAAACGAGTCAATCCATCGCTCTTTATTAGGATTATCATGCAGTTATCTCCTCAATCTGGTTGGAAAAATTTTCACAGAGTAGATGAAATGACGGAGTTTATTGCAGGATATTTGAGGTTGACAGAACAAGGTGGGATTTGGGAATATTATAATTTCACCAAAGATTCTTCGCTTTGGTGCTCGAATGAAATAGAAGGTACTAACCAGCTACAACTGGTATTCGAATCAGATAAGGATGATTCTGCTATTAAATCTTTGTTTGTCGAGTTTACCAATAATGGCGGCCTGCATTTCAAACAACTTTTTAAATTAAAAAAACAGCTTAAAAGCCAATTTGATATTCGAATTGTCTGAGGTTTTGAGTTGGTTCCTGTATATCCCCTTTTCATCAATATCGGCTAATATGATGTGCTGCAGTTCTTTATTTCCAACAACACTCCCTCAACATTCAAGAGCACATAGAGGCAAGTGTTGTGGCGTTGTTGGATTTGATGGCGAAGAATTGCTCCATTAATCGCTTTCATTGATTGTCATAAACCCTTTCACGCTTCCAGTTGATACCTTTTTTTATAACTTTTGCGGGGTTGCCTGCGATCATAAGTCCTTTTTGTGGAAATGACTTAGTCACGACAGAGCGAGTGCCAATGATTGAATTATCTCCAATCATAGAGCCTTTTAAGATGACGCAGTGAGAAGCCACCCAAACATGATCGCCAAATGATATATTTTGTGCGTAATTACTGCGTTTATTATCGTCATCAGCAATGACCGAGTGAGAATCGCCCGTTCTCACGTCAATGTCATAGGAAAACATGCAATCCTGTCCAATGGTAAGGGTAGAAAAGGGCTCGGTAACGGCTAAATGGACGTTTTCGAAAGTGGATTGATCACCGATGGTTAAAGTACCATCGTGATCTTCAAACCAGATACTTCCTGCTATGTTAAAAGCTACATCAGCACCAATTTGAATCAGGTGATTATCTCCTTCTATATGAAAAGTGACATCGTTAAAATGACAATTGGCTCCAATAATAATTTGATTATTATTGCCCCAAATTTCGAAACGGGTAGACTCTAAAGAAGTACCATTACATTCAATGGAATTATTTTCTCCTCGAATATCCCGATTTGATTCACTAATTTGTTCTTTACGGGTGATTTTTTGCAGTAAATCAAGTAAAGATGCAGAGTGAGTTATTGTATATTGGTTTCCTTTCTTGATTGGCATGTTGAGTCCTAAAGTTGAAATTGGATTAATTCAGATTGAGACTGCTATTAATCAGTTTCAAAAAGAGAACGGATAGGATAAAAGTTAGGGTGAAAATATTCAAGTGATTCGCTTCAATACGGGGTCTGCTAGACAAACATTGCAAAAAATATTTCAAAATGAGATATTAATCTAAAAACAAACTGTCAATATGATTATAAAATCACTCAAAAAAATGAGTAATAGCTTCAGACATATTCATGGCATCTTTAAAACCAAGTTCTATCAGCTCTTTAGTGTATAAACTTTCGAACAAGAGGTAACTTAAAACGGTTGATCCTTCGTCATCATCAATACCGATCCGTCTGAAAAAGAATCTCACCATGCTTGGTAAAGTATGAAAGTACTTACCAGATAGTTCGCTCAAATCTTTACTGGGTGAGATGGAGAGGGTTTCGATTTTTCTCAAATTGGTTTCTTTTTTCCTGATTTCATCAGGAATAAGATTCAGTGTTTTGTTGATTCGGCTGATCCGTTCTAGGTCGCTGTCCAGACTATCAACGAATACACTGTCTAACACATGTCCGGCGATATCGGCTGTAGTGGGATAGATTAAACTATTGGGGCGCCTTTCTCTTTCTTCTTTAATGGGGTCGACACCAACCACTAGAATTCTTTCAGCACCTAGATGAATAGCTGGACTAAGAGGCGATAAAAATCTAACTGAGCCATCACCAAAAAATTCTCGATTGACTTTTATGGCAGGAAAAACCAGTGGAATTGCCGAAGAAGCTAGTAAATGCTTACGTTCTATCTTCGCTCGACAACCAATCCGGCGATGTCGCTTCCAACTATGAAGCTCTTCTTTACCTTGAAAAAAAGATACCGACTGGCCTGTGGTATATCCACTAGCGGTAATACATAAAGCGTCCAGATGGTTAGAATCAATGGCTCTATCAATATGGTCATAGTGGATCACACGTGCCAATAAATCTTTGAGCGGTTTGTTGTTTAATAAACTTAGTTGCCTAGTTTTGTGATAGTCGTGGACAAATATCGATTTTGTCCAACGTCCCGCGTTTTTTACGATACCGCGAAAGTCGGCACGAAAAACTTTATCAACGCTAAAATTTTGCCAGACTTTTTCTAAACTTCTGATCCCAACGCCGGGAGTCTGCGCGTAACTGGCTAAAACGGTTGCGTTAATTGCGCCAGCGGAGGTGCCGGTAATAATTGGAAAAGGATTACCACAGTGAGTTTTAAATACCAGTTTAGATATGGCTTTTAAGACACCTACCTGATAAGCGGCACGAGCGCCTCCGCCAGTTAATACTAATCCTGTTTTGGGTTGACCGTGGGCGTTATAACAGACTCGTGGGATCGGAGAATCAGAACGACGTTCAACAAAATCATTTGATTGATTGTTGGACGGTTGGTTTATATCATGACCGTTTGCCAATGTCGTTTATTTCCTTATTCTGATACTTAGAACCGACTCTTTTATCGGTGATGAACTCATTTTTCGCATAGGTCAGGTGCGTTGCAGGGTGGCGCTATTTCTCGCGCTTCAACTGATTTTTCTAGGTTTAAGGGTGCCAGACCTTTCGCATCGCTTTATACACTCGCATCGGATACCAAGATTGCCCTCGGCTGCCATTATAACGAGCTAAAGCGAGGGTGGTATCTTTTTTTTCTTTTTGCAAATATAAGCTTAAGATGGCGCAACCGTAACGAAGATTGGTACCTATCTCGTGCAGGTTGTCGTCAGGGTGGCCTATTTCCTGTTTCCAGAATGGCATGACTTGCATTAACCCAAGTGCACCGGCACTGGAAATGGCATAGTGGTCGAAATCACTTTCGACGTTAATAAGAGCCAAAATTAGCATAGGATCTAAATCAAATTGGGTGGCTTCTCGGTGTACCATTCGCAAGATCGAAAAACGTTCATCTTCGGGAATATGCGGAGCCACCTTGGATAGCCGGGTAGCTTGTTCGAATAACCAGACCTCGGCGTCGAAACGATCGTCAAAAGAATTTTCCGCTTTAGCGATGGTTGCTATCAGTTTTTTGCGAAAGTCGCTATCAGGTTTTTCCTGTTGGCTGCTGACTTGAAGTGGCGCTATATTTTTAGCTGTATTTTTTGCGTTAGAAGCCAAACAGGTCAACAAACAAAGCACGGTAAAAAGCACTTTGTTTAGCCGATGTGTTTTGTTGAATTTTTTGACCATTGTTTTGTTTTTAATTCAAACCCATAAAAAAAGGTATCTTGGGTATATCGTAATTCTAGCCTATTTTATCCATCAGTGTTGAGAACACCTTATCGATTTCGATATCCATCTTATCGTTACTGCGTCGATGTTTATATTCAAAAGTACCGGCATCAATGCCTCTTTCACTTATGACGATACGGTGGGGGACACCAATTAGTTCAATATCGGCGAACATCACTCCGGGACGTTCTTTACGGTCGTCAAATAAAACTTCTACACCGGCTTGCTTTAATTGCTCGTATAGTGCGTTTGCCTGTTCGGCAACTCTTGGTGAACGTTTCATATTCATTGGCACTATGGCTACCTGAAATGGTGCTAGTTTTTCTGGCCAAGTAATGCCGAAATCATCATGGTTCTGTTCGATTGCGGCAGCCACAATTCTTGAAACACCGATCCCATAGCAACCCATCGTTAAGGTGACGGCTTTACCATTTTCACCTAACACATTGGCTTTCATTGCTTTAGAGTATTTAGTGCCTAACTGGAAGATATGTCCGACTTCGATACCTCGTTTGATAGTCAATGTTCCCTTACCATCTGGGCTGGCATCTCCTTCAGCAATATTTCGGCAATCAAAAATCTCAAAATAGTGTGCATCTCTGTCCCAATTCACTCCGGTTAAGTGATGTCCATCTTGGTTGGCGCCGCAAACGAAATCACTCAGTATTGCAGCGTCCCTGTCAACAATCACCGGAATTTCGAGACCGACCGGTCCTATAGAACCTCGTTGTGAATTGGTTACCTGTTGAATTTCCTCATCGGTAGCCATCATCAATGGTGAAAGAACCAAGGGGTGTTTTTCAACTTTGATTTCGTTTAATTGATGGTCTCCGCGGAGACAAATAGCGACTAGTTGGCCGTCTTGCTTTCCTCTAACAATAAGCGTTTTTAATACTTTTTGGGGATCAACTTCTAATAATTGACAGACATCTTCAATGGAGCGAGTGTTTGGTGTATTGACGGTTTGAATGGGTAGAGACGCGACTGGAGCTTCACCTGAGGGGGCTAACGCCTCGGCTTTTTCAATATTGGCGGCATAATCGCTTCCGCTACTAAAGGCGATAGCATCTTCGCCTGAATCCGCCAGTACATGAAATTCATGAGAATGACGACCGCCAATCGATCCGGTATCTGCGATAACCGCACGATAGTCCAGCCCCAGTCTTTTGAAGATATTAGAATATGCCTGATACATGATTTGATAAGTCTTATCCAAACACTCATCAGTCGCGTGAAAAGAGTAAGCATCTTTCATCAAGAATTCTCTAGCGCGCATTACCCCGAATCTTGGTCGACGTTCATCTCGGAATTTGCCTTGCACTTGGTAATAAACTGCCGGTAGTTGCTTATAACTTCGGATCTCATCACGGATCATCGAAGTGATGACTTCTTCATGGGTTGGGCCTAAGCAAAAGTCTCGCCCATGGCGATCTTGCATTCTTAATAATTCATCACCGTATTCCTGCCAGCGCCCAGATTCCTGCCAAAGTTCGGCAGCTTGAACCATCGGCATCAAAATTTCCTGGGCACCGATTGCGTTCATTTCCTCTCGCACAATATTCTCTACTTTTTTAAGTACTCTTAATCCGGTAGGTAGCCAAGTATAAAGTCCGGACGCTTGCATACGGATCATGCCGGCACGTAACATTAATCGATGACTGGCAAGCTCTGCGTCACTAGGATCTTCGCGTAAAGTGGCTAACAGGTATTGACTGGTTTTCATTAAGTGTTTCTCTGTTCAGATGGGCTGGATAATGGTGCCCTGATTATGGGAGTATATTCTACTTTCGGGTCTTTTTATAAGCAATCAAAGTCGGCCAAATTGAGTTATAAAATCAATGGAATCCAAAATAATTGCATTTTTTACTTTATATTCTCTGAAAAGCCCTTATATTGTGCATTCATAGACTCTTAGTAGTAGAAGAAAAAGTTATGCCAATTTATGAATACAAATGCACCGAGTGCCAGCACCGATTAGAAAAATTACAGAAAATGAGTGATGATCTACTCAAAGATTGTCCGGAATGTGGGCAATCGGCGCTGACCAAATTAGTATCTGCTTCGTCCTTTAAACTCAAAGGTTCTGGTTGGTATGAAACAGATTTTAAGAATAACAAGAAATCCGCCCCATCGACAGCGGATCAATCGAAAAGCAAAGAATCCAAATCTGCGACTCAATCAGAACCTACGATCAAATCAGAATCTAAGTCTAAATCAACGGCCAAGTAATTGAGCTTTTGTGAGAACAACGATTTATTTGCAAATCTCATATTTTGTGATTTTTCTAGATTTAATTAACAGACCGCTAGTCAAATCTCTGTGAAAGTGTTATAGATACTCAGTATCAGACGACTGATTAATCTGTGATTTGTCCAGAATTAATCGACTAACTAAACTGGAGGAAGAAATGTTTGAATCTTTCAAAAAATGGTTTGAATCTTTTGATGGCGAGGCCTCACAATTTAATCACACCGAAGATGACACCATTCATGTGGCCCTTGCTTCACTGCTGTACCATATTATTAGTGCTGATGATTTAGCAAGCGATAAAGAAAAACACAAGTTTTCTTCAATTCTTCATGAAGAATTCAATTTGAGCGATGAGCAGATTACCCGTTTATATTCATTTGTGACAACGTTAAAGACCAATCTTAGAAGCGATCTAAATACCGTCAATTTATACCTCAAAGAAAATCCCCATTTACGTATGACATTTATGAGCAAACTCAATCAATTGATAGCCGTTGATGGGGTTAAAACCCATGAGCTAGAAATATTTTACGATGCAATGAGAGTCATTTTTCCAGAAATTGCAGAAAAAAATGATCCATTTTAAGAGAAATATTAGGCTTCAATTAACACGAGTTTATTGGGTTATTCCCAAAGTGCCATTGGAACCAGCTAAAAGTATTTTGATTGATATTAAATAGTTGATTTTCTTTAGGGTCAAAAGCGTTTCGCAGCGCTCTGACTGCGACATTCTTTTGTCAAGAGCAACAAAAGAACGCAAAAATGCCCATTGCGTTATGCACTAGGCGACCGCGAGCACGGCATTCACTTGATTTAGACCACATAACCTGCGCCAACATTCCGTATTTGATATGGCTTTCGTACGAGAATTTGAACCTTCTGAATTTTAGCTAGACCTTGTACCTTCTGACCGGCCTATGTTCTCAAGGTTTAAAATGATGAAACCCATTTTTCGGAGTCATAGAGCTTTAGCTTCTCAAACAAATCAGCCCTCTACACCAAACTCATCAAAGACTTCTTAGAATAATCATCCAATTCATCCAACCGATTTTCGCGAACCTTAATCACCCATTCCGGATCTTGCAATAAAGCACGACCAACCGCCACTAAGTCAAATTCGTCATTATTGAGCCGCTCTGCCAAATTTTCAAAAGAAGCTTCAGTGACTTTCGCCGTTTCCACCATATCGCGTTTTTCTTCATCAATAAAACTATTATTTAATCCAACGCTCCCAACGGTGATACAAGGCTTACCGGTCAGTTTTTGGGTCCATCCTGCTAGGTTGAGAGATGAACCCTCAAATTCCGCTTCCCAAAATCGGCGGGTTGAGCAATGGAAAATATCGACACCCGCATCAACCAAAGGTTTTAAAAAGGAGGCCAGTTCCTTTGGTGTGTTGGCTAATTTTTCACCGTAGGCCTGTTGTTTCCATTGAGAAAAACGAAGCAGTATCGGAAAATTAGGACCACACTTTTCTCGTATACCTTTAATAATATCAACCGCAAATTTTGTTCGCGCCACTGCATCACCACCATATTCATCATCTCTTTGATTGGTATCTGCCCAGAAAAATTGATCGATTAAGTAACCGTGAGCGCCATGGATTTCAACGCCATCAAAACCGATGTTTTTTGAGTCTATTGCTGCTTGAATAAATGCATCGATGGTTTCCCGTACATCGTCTGCGCTCATTGCGACGCCAGATTTTTTTCCTTTCATTACCAAGCCTGATGGACTATAGCCTGGTACGCTTTCATCAGGCCCCGCACCTTTATCTGCCTGCCGAATAGCGCCAACGTGCCAAAGTTGGGGCATAATTTTACCTCCAGCACGATGTACGGCATCCACCACTTTCTTCCAACCCGCTAGTGCTTTTTCACCATAAATATAGGGAACATTGGCATAACCATTAGCCGCTTTGTGCCCTACACAGGTTCCTTCGGTAATAATTAATCCAACATCATTCTTGGCTCGTCTTTCGTAGTAAGCCACCACCAAATCGTTAGGTATGCCTTCGGGACTAAAGGTTCTAGTCATTGGTGCCATAACCACTCGGTTACGAAGTTTTAAGGACCCCAATTTAATAGGTTGGAATAAACTGCTATCGGTTAAAGACATGAAAGTATCCTGATTCTTTTTAAAAAAGCTATTGTAAGTGGTAAGAGGAATGAGGTGAAAGCTATTTATTACAAAATAGGGGGGGGGCTCGTTTTGAACGGGTTTATGAAAAGGCTATATTGATGTAGAATGCCGCCAAATGAATACGGTGGGTAAGAGTCAGTTCCACTGTCCTAAGTAAAGTTATTAATGCGTAGACGGATGAAAATAGAGTCAGCGACACACCTCGTTTCTGGTATTCTTGTAGATGAGAATAAAATTTTATTGGGACTACGTAAAAATACAAAATGTTTTCCTGATTATTGGTCACTACCCGTTGGGCATGTGGAAATGGGAGAATCATCGTTGCAGGCTATCAAAAGAGAGCTTTCTGAAGAAATTGGTGTTGAGTTGATTGACGCTACTTCCTTTTGCATTAAAATCGATGAAAGTGAATCGATCTACCATCAGGTTTTTCTAGTCAAGAAATGGAATGGAAAAATCGTCAATCGAGAACTCAATTTATGCTCAGAACTTAAGTGGTTTTCATACGATGAATTGCCTGATAATTTAACACCCGCTAGCAAAGAAATTATTGATGATTTTGAGTCTTTTGTAGGTTATGGATTCACAAGCTCAGCTACAACCTACGAAACAAACAAATAGATAATTCTGTTCTATCCTTTAAAGGGATCAAAAGAAATGACTGATTTTTTTGAAAAAATAACCGCCGCGAATAAACGATTAAAAGGCATAGCCAATAAAACTCCGGTCATGCAATCTTCTACTTTAAACAAAAGACTGAACACCAAAATATATTTTAAGTGTGAAAATTTTCAAAAAATAGGAGCGTTTAAATTTAGAGGCGCTTACAATGCGATAAGCCAGTTATCCGATAAGCAAAAACGACAAGGTATTATCACCTATTCGTCAGGAAACCACGCTCAAGCGGTTGCGCTGGTTGGAAAAATGTTGGAAGTTAATACAACTATTGTAATGCCCAATAACGCACCCAAAATAAAACAACGAGCAACTGAAGGATACGGTGCAAGAGTTGTTATTTTTGATCCACAGCAAACGACCCGAGAGCAAGTCACAGAAAAAGAAAATAAAGATAATCAATTAGCTTTGATCAAACCTTTTGATAATGAAAATGTGATTGCTGGGCAGGGAACCGTTGCTTTTGAATTGATTAATGAAATCAAAGATCTTGATATGATGTTAGTACCCTGTGGTGGTGGTGGTTTGTTAAGTGGCATCGCTATTGCGACTAAAGGAAAGTTACCTGATTGCAAGGTTATTGGCATAGAACCAGAAATGGCAGATGATGCGACTAAATCTTTTTATACGGGCATATTACACTCTAATCTAAATCCACCGACTATCGCAGACGGTACTCGAACGACTTCGATGGGAAATATTACCTTTCCCTTGGTCAGAGAATATGTTGATGAAATGAAAACGGTCAGCGAAGAGGCAATCAAAGAGGCCGTGCGATTTTTTTATTATCGAATGAAACTGGTCGTTGAACCATCTGGCGCATTGGGGTTGGCGGCTTTGTTAAGTGGGGTGATTGAAGCGAAAGGAAATGTTGGCGTCATTGTTAGTGGGGGAAATATTGATGGGGAGATTATGGGGGATATTTTGAGTGGTCGGTAAGTTCGAATAACGGACAAAAGCTAAATTTGTTTTAGTCTTCTATTTTTTGCCTGTTATTCGCACTTTTAAGCTTTTCAACTGATTTTTCTAGGTTCAACAAAAACAATCAATAGCTACCCAAAATTTTCTATATCAATACATCCTTCAAAAAATGCCCGGTATAAGATTTTTTATTTTTGGCCACTTGTTCCGGTGTTCCTTCAGCAATAATATAGCCCCCTTTGCTTCCGCCTTCAGGGCCCAAATCGATGATCCAGTCTGCGGTTTTTATCACGTCTAAATTATGTTCGATCACTAACACGGTATTACCGTGATCGCGCAGCCGATGCAATACCGCCAGTAGTTGCTTCACATCATGAAAATGTAATCCGGTTGTCGGTTCGTCCAATATGTAGAGAGTCTTGCCAGTATCCCGTTTGCTCAGTTCTTTAGAGAGTTTAACCCGTTGAGCCTCTCCACCGGATAAAGTCGTCGCCGCCTGACCTAAACAAATATAAGAAAGACCGACATCAATTAAGGTTTGAAGTTTTCTGGAAATCGATGGGATCGCATCAAAAAAGACTCTGGCATCTTCAACGGTCATGCCAAGGATTTCATTAATATTTTTCCCTTTATAAAGGATCTCTAAAGTTTCTCGGTTGTAACGTTTACCTTTACATACATCACAGGAGACAAACATATCGGGAAGAAAATGCATCTCAACTTTGATCATGCCATCGCCCTGACAGGCTTCGCAGCGACCACCTTTGACGTTAAAACTAAAACGACCCGGTTTATATCCGCGGGTTCTTGATTCCTGAGTACTGGACATTAGTTCACGGATGGGAGTAAAAATTCCGGTATAAGTGGCAGGGTTAGAGCGAGGAGTCCTTCCAATAGGGGCCTGATTGATATCCACCACTTTATCAAAATTATCCATTCCCGAATAACTTTGGTAAGCAGAAGGCGTCATGGTGGAAGCTCGATTGAGATCGGTCGCAGCAATGGGATAAAGTGTATTATTGACCAGGCTCGATTTGCCAGAACCTGATACCCCCGTGATACAAGTAAAAACACCTACCGGTAATTTCAAATCCACCGATTGCAAATTATTACCCGTTGCCCCTATAAGCTCAAAAAACTGTCCGTTTTTCGCCGGAATTCTTTTTTCTGGAATTTTTATGGACTCTTTGCCCGCGAGATATTTTCCCGTGAGCGAATTTTTGTTTTTGAGAATGTCTTTAATTTTTCCTTTGGCGACGACTTCGCCGCCGTGAATACCCGCGCCTGGTCCTATGTCTAAAATATAATCGGCGGTTCTTATCGCTTCTTCATCGTGTTCAACGACAATCACGGTATTGCCCAAGTCTCTTAGATGGCGAAGAGTTTTGAGTAGTCGCTCATTGTCCCGTTGATGAAGGCCAATAGAAGGTTCATCTAAAACGTACATAACTCCGACTAGTCCTGCGCCAATTTGACTAGCTAATCTAATTCGTTGTGCTTCACCGCCAGAAAGAGTATCTGCACTTCTTTCTAAAGATAAATATTCTAGGCCGACATTCACCAAAAATTCTAGCCGATCACCAATTTCTTTAAGAATTTTGGCGGCGATTTTACCGCGTTTACCAGGTAATTTAAGTTTACTGAAAAACTGGAAAGCTTCTTCAATGGGTAGCTGAGTTAACGAAGGAAGATTTCTTTTTTTGATCAAAACAAAACGAGCTTCTTCTTTTAATCGTGTGCCATTACAAGAGGCGCAGGATTGTTTAGTCATATATTTTTGTAGTTCTTCGCGGACGGCAACCGATTCGGTTTCATGATAACGGCGTTGCATATTGGGAATAACGCCTTCAAAACGATGCACTCGTTTCATCACATCACCGCGATCGTTGCTATAGGTAAATTCTATTTTGATCTTACCGCTGCCGTACAAAATAACTTTCTGGATTTTTTTGGTGAGTTTATTGAACGGTTTTTCGATGTCGAATTTATAGTGATTAGCTAGAGATTTAAGCATATGAAAATAATACACACTGCGTCGATCCCAGCCACGAATGGCGCCACCAGCTAAAGACACATCGGGATTAAGTACAATTCGTTGTGGATCGAAAAACTGATCCACTCCTAAACCATCGCAAGTTCCACAAGCGCCTGCCGGATTATTAAACGAAAATAATCGAGGCTCTAATTCTGATAAACTATGGCCGCAATCGGGGCAGGCGAATTTTGCTGAAAAAAGCAATTCTTCCTGATCAGATTTTTCAGCCATTGGTGCCACCATTGCAAGACCATCGGAAAGCTCTAATGCTGTTTCAAAAGATTCTGCCAAACGCTGTTTCATATCTTTACGTACTTTAAAACGATCGACGACCACTTCAATGGTGTGTTTTTTATGTAATTCTAAAGTGGGCGCTTCGCTAAGTTCATAGGTCTTGCCATTGATTCGGGCACGGATAAATCCTTTTGCTTGTAGCTCGTCAAATAAATTAACGTGCTCACCTTTGCGATTGCGAACGACTGGCGCAAGTAATAACATTTTGCTTTCGGCTGGTAGCGCTAAAGTATGATCCACCATCTGGCTGATCGTTTGGGCTTGCAAAGCGATATTGTGCTCGGGACAATGTGGTTCGCCAACTCGGGCGAATAACAACCGTAAATAATCATATATTTCAGTAATAGTACCCACTGTGGAGCGCGGATTATGTGATGTAGATTTTTGTTCAATGGATATCGCTGGTGATAAACCTTCAATATGCTCCACATCGGGTTTTTCCATCAAAGATAAAAATTGGCGGGCGTAGGCTGATAAGGATTCGACATAGCGTCTTTGCCCTTCGGCATATAAAGTATCAAAAGCCAGTGATGATTTGCCGGAACCGGACAGACCGGTGATCACGGTTAACTTGTCTCTTGGAATAGTGACATCGATATTCTTTAAATTGTGGGTTTTCGCGCCCCGGACTTCTATGTGATTCATGTGAGTTCTTGTATAATGCCTGACCTTGGGTTACTCCAAGGTTTTTGATTTCTGTAGATTGTCTTGTGGTTCTTGCCAAAAGACCGAATCGGACATGATACCGCGATAGCACCCTTAAGGGCAAAATGAAAAATAAAACAAATATGAATTCAACAGAAAAAAAAGCAGCGTTAACATTGAGTGCTGTTTTTGCGTTGCGCATGCTCGGATTATTTATGTTATTGCCGGTATTTAGCTTAGTGGGGCAGCAGCTTGATGGTTACACACCAGCGTTGATAGGACTGGCTATCGGTGCTTATGGCTTGACTCAGGCCATCTTTCAAATTCCCTTTGGTTGGTTATCGGATCGATTTGGGCGTAAACCGATTATTCTGTTTGGCTTAGTGTTATTTGTCATTGGTAGTTTGGTCGCCGCGATGAGCGAGCATATTTATGGAGTCATCGCCGGGCGGCTGTTGCAAGGGTGTGGAGCGATTGCCAGCGCAATTATGGCTTTGGCGGCAGATTTATCCCGTGATGAACAACGCACTAAAATTATGGCGAGTATTGGCATGAGTATTGGCGCTGCCTTTGCGATAGCGATGATTATTGGTCCTGGCCTCACCAATTGGGTGGGCTTAAAAGGCATTTTTTGGGTCATTGCTGGTTTGGCAGTGGTCGCCATGTTAGTGATTTATTTTCTGACGCCAAATCCTGACTCTCAATTTGTTCAACGAGATGCAATAGCCAGTCGAGGTCAATTTTCCAAGATTTTTAAAGATGGTCAATTGATGCGACTTAATTTTGGCATTTTTACCTTACATTTTTTGCTGACCTCCTTTTTTGTCGCTTTTCCTACTCGTCTCAAAGATCTGGGAGTCGATCTGGCAGAGCATAGCTGGATTTATCTGGCGACTATGGTGGCAGCAGTGCTTTTGATGTTACCAATGCTCATTCTGGCAGAAAAAAAGCGCCAGCATGCCAGAGTTATGTTAGCAGGGGTAATGTTAATCGCACTGGTGCAATTTGTTTTTGGCATGTACCAGTTTTCGCTGACCATTGTGGTCGTTGCTTTAATCATCTATTTTACTGGATTCAATTTAATGGAGGCTCTTCTACCTTCAATGATCTCTAGGATTGCACCATTGTCGGGTAAAGGGACGGCACTGGGTGTTTATTCCACTAGTCAATTTGCTGGTGCGTTTTTAGGGGGACCGATTGCGGGTCTAATCATGCAATACAAAGGCATGGATGGTGTTTATTTAATTGGTTCGTTTATGGCAATGCTATGGGCGTTGTTATTGTTAGGGTTGAAGAATCCACCAGCTCTTACGGCTTACACTTTAACTATGCCAGATGTTGCCAAAGAAGCATTTCCGTCGTTAATCGATGAAATCAAGGCCATTGAAGGGGTATCCGAAGCTATCGCCTTACCAGAAGCTGGTGCAGTTTATCTCAAAGTAGATAAAGATCAGCTTGATCCAAATAGCTTACACAAATATAGTAGAAGTCATTCGTAGCTAAATTTAAAGTTTAATTTTAGGAGTTAGAAAATGGCCACACGCGGCGTCAATAAAGTCATCCTAGTGGGGAATCTAGGGCAAGATCCAGAAGTTCGTTATTCCACAGGTGGGGCGGCGATTACCAATATTAGCATTGCCACCAGCGATAGCTGGAAAGATAAAAATACCGGTCAAATGCAAGAAAAGACCGAATGGCACCGAGTGGTCTTTTTCGGCAAATTAGCTGAAATCGCGGGTGAATACTTGCACAAAGGCTCGCAAGTTTATGTTGAAGGCAAATTACAAACTCGTAAATGGCAAGATAAACAAGGCCAAGATCGATATTCCACTGAAGTCGTGGTTGATAGCTTTACTGGTGTGATGCAAATGTTAGGTAGCAGAGGCGATGCGCCAATGGGGGCGGGGCGTCCTCAGCAGCAACAAGCTCCTCAGCAAAATTATCAACCTCAGCAGCAACAAAATAGCCCTCAGCAGGACAGTCAAGCGGCAGCTGCACCAGCGGGTGGTGATTTTGATAATTCATTTGATGATGATATTCCATTTTGATACGGTTATCATAAATGATGCTTACCAAGCTATTATCGAAAAGCCACGCTAGTCGTGGTTTTTTATTGGGGTGATAAAAATGTTAGTGCTAAAAATACTTGGCACTGAGGAGGTTTAACAAGCCCGTAAAGTGCGTTCTGATTGGCCGCTTTCGAAAAAACGTGAATATCAATTTATAATGTATACGATATTGACTACCATTCAACCATTCGGAAATTCCGAACAGTTCATTGTCAATATTCAACTATCCGGAATTTCCGGATAGTTGTCAGTTATTGAGAGCCAAAAAACAAGGCGGCATAATTTTATAACTTTAGGCGACAGCTAGCTTGAAAAACACCGCCGACAT
>Ga0256845_1000925_pt1 | contig 25153 bp, 20 predicted proteins | sample RiftiametaG_FD_189101 | JGI IMG/M metagenome (GOLD analysis project Ga0256845, IMG submission 189101) | Tube worm associated microbial communities from hydrothermal vent at the East Pacific Rise, Pacific Ocean - Riftia | ecosystem: Host-associated > Annelida > Integument > Unclassified ... | reverse complement strand
CCTTGGATGCCATTGCTTATGGAATACCTACTTTAGGCACACCAGCAGGTGCAATACCAGAAATGTTAGAATTGGTAGAAGGTACTATAATTGAGCGGCATTTACCTACTCTAAAACCAATTATAACACATTATTGTAAAATACTAAATAACTTAACTATAGATAATGACCTTTTAAATAAATTTAAAAGTACTTATACTTGGAAAAATGCAGCAACGCAATTAATTAGCATTTATAATGGGAGATAATTTAGTTGGTCATGGATTAATTGATTATCTGTTTGTATTCTTTATGATTGCTTATGCCTATTATTCCGGACAAACAAAGCCTCACAGAATTTTATACATTTTACCTGCCTGTTTAAGTTTTTTCTTTTTTATACCTGTAGGCTCAAACCTAACGGCTGATAAATTAGTTCCTGCTATTTTTATTACCTCTGTTATACTTAGTAAAGGTTCCAACTATTTTTCTATTGCAAATAAAAAGGCTAACAACTGGGTTGGGAAAATGTGGCTATTGATTGCTCTTTCGGCTATTATCGGGAGTGTGTACAGTAGTTATTACGAAAATCATGTTATTAGCCCTTTTTTTAAAACAAGACTAATCATTCAATTAATAGGCTACATTAATTACATTTTAATCTTTATTATTATTCGGAAAGAAGTAAGTAAACTTAATGGCAAAAAAACAGCATTAACGGCTTTTTTAATTACAACATCTATCCTAAGTATTTACGGTGTTTACCAATACTTTGCTCATCAATTTGGATGGGCATATAGAGGAATTGTTTACAATGCTAATTCTACTGGTTTTGGTGGTTATAAAGATAGTGGTGATTTAATTTTTAGGGTCAATTCATTAGCCAATGAACCCAAACGATTAACCTATTTTTTAGTAATTGGTATCATCATATTAATTAAATACAAAAATCCAATTTTAAAAAAAATAAACTTTGTAACATATTTATCTTTAGTAGGCATCCATGGAATTGTGTTATGGCTCACCTATTCTACTTCTATTTACTTGGCAATTATTGTTTTTATTGTTTTTTTAATGCTCTACACCTTATTCATTCAATATAATAAAACATTGTCTAGACAACTTGTCATTCTATTAATTTTAGGAACCGGAACTTATTTATATCAAAGAGTATATTTTGAAAACCTCTATACACTAAGAGTTGATAAGCAATTAGAAAGAGAAGAAGTTAGAGCAGAAGTTAAAGGACAAGAATTTATAATTAGCAACCCTGAGATGTTTATTGTAGGTATAGGTCCAGGTATTTATAATTTTGCCTTAGCAAAAGAATTTCCTAAAGTAGGAGGACTAACTGAGAATGGCACTTTTTTAATTCCATTCAACTCGGGATTAATGACCTATTTATTTGATTTTGGTATTATCGGTTTCTATTTACTGCTTTATCCTCTTGTGCTAATTATATTCAATAACAAAATAAGCTCTAAAAATGATTTCTCCATATTTGTTGTTTTTTTATATTGTACTGCAATTACTTTAAATCCTTCTGTAACTTTATTCTATTTTATTGGTGCTTTTGAAGGTATTAAAAATTTAGAAGAATGAAAATAAATATCTTCTATAGGAAAAAATCAGTCGATAGACATAGTATAGAAAAAGTATATGATACGATTTTATCTTTTTTACCTGACATTGAAATAAATAAAATTGAAATGCCTTATCAGAGTAAAGGCATTGTAAAACGCATCTTCAATATCATATATGCTTCCATAAACCAATCACAACTCAATCATATTTCTGGAGATATCAATTACATTAGTTTTTTTATGAAACGGAGAAATACCGTGTTAACTATTCATGATATTTATCCGCTGTACCGAACTAAAGGATTAAGAAGATTCTTACTAAAAATCCTTTGGTTTAAACTTCCTATAAAAAAAACTGCTAAAATTATTGCTATCTCTGAATTCACAAAAAATGAAATCTTAGAAAATTTTAATGTTAATTTAACTAGCGTTAACGTAATTTATAATTGTGTTTCTCCACAATTTAAATTTTCAAGTAAGCAATTCAATACTAAACAACCAACAATTTTACATTTAGGAACTAAAAAAAATAAAAACTTAAACCGTTTAATAGAAGCTTCAGAAGACATCAATGTAAAATTAATAATCGTAGGACACTTAAACGATCTTCAGTTGAAAAACCTAAACCAGTTTAATATTGCTTATGACAACTTTCAATCTGTTAGTGATATTAAACTGATAAAACTTTATCAAGATTGTGATATCGTTTCTTTCATTTCTACTTATGAAGGATTTGGCTTACCAATAATTGAAGCTCAAGCTACTGGAAGAGTGGTCATTACTTCCAATGTAGCATCTATGCCTGAAGTTGCTGGTAACGGAGCAATGCTCGTTGACCCTTATTCTATTAATGAAATTAAAAATGGTATTTTAGAACTGATTAACAATAGTCCATTAAGGGATGATTTAATTAAAAAAGGCATTAAAAATGTAAAACGTTTTGAACCTCAAAAAATAGCAAAAAAATACAGCAAATTATACAAAGAAGTAATTCATGCATAAACCCAAAATACTTATATTCATAGACTGGTTTACTCCTGCATATAAAGCTGGAGGTCCAATAAAATCAGTTTCTAATATTGTAAATTCACTAAGTGATGTATTTGATTTTTATATTATTACTTCCGACCGAGATATTAACGATGAAAAACCCTTTAAAAATATATTATTAAACCAATGGGTTTCCAAAAAAAAATACACAATTGCCTACCTTACTGAAGATAAACGAAACCAATTTATATCCGAGGTATTAACAGAGATTAAATTTTCTAAATTTTATTTTAACAGCTTATTTTCAAAGGAATATACCCTTAAACCTATAAAAAAAATAAATCAGTTAAAGCAAAAATCAAAAATCATTCTTGCCCCTAGAGGAATGCTTGGAAAAGGTGCATTAAAAATTAAAAAACTGAAAAAAAAAGCCTTCCTAAAAACTACTAAGACATTAGGATTTTTTAAAGAAATAACTTGGCATACTACTGACAGTGATGAAACTGAAGATGTAAAAATAAATTATGGTAATAATGTTACTATTTTTTCATCTCCAAACATTTCAATTTTAAATTTTGACAAAAAAGAAGTCCTTAAAAAAAATAAACAGTTAAAACTTTTATTTTTCTCAAGAATTACGTCAAAAAAAAACCTTCTTTATGCTCTAAAATTATTGAAAAATGCTAATAAAGAAAATTTAACATTAGATATTTATGGCACTCTAGAAGATCAAGATTATTGGCTAGAATGCGAAAACTATATAAATTCTCACAAACTAAGTGCTGTATATTGTGGAGAACTCGAACCAAAAGAAATCAATTCTGTTTTATCCAATTATCATTTTTTACTTTTTCCGACTTTACACGAAAATTATGGACATGTTATCGTTGAAGCACTTACTGCCGGTTGTGGATTAATTATAAGCACAAACACACCTTGGAGAGAACTTAAACATGCTAATGTTGGTTATGATATCAATTTAAAAAATCAAAACGAGTTCGATCAAGCTATTGATAAATTGTATCTTTTGAACCAAGAAGAATATAATAAAATAAGAAATAATTGTTACGAATACATCAATAATGAAATTTTGAAACAAAATGCTGTCCAGCTTACAAAAAATATGTTTTTACAATAATTATTATTTCTTTTCCCCTTCAAAATTGAATTCATAACTTAGACCTTTCAAATTTAAAATAACTTATGTATATACTAGGAATAAATGCTTTTCACGGAGACTCTTCGGCTTGTATCTTAAAAAATGGAGAAATCATAGCTGCTTCTGAGGAAGAACGATTTAGAAGAATTAAACACTGGGCAGGATTTCCTTCTGAAGCCATAAAATTTTGTTTAGGAGAAGCTAATATTAATATTACAGAAGTAGATTACATTACCATTTCAAGAGACCCTTCGGCTAATTTACATAAGAAGATTATACATTCTGTAAAAAACTTAGTTTCTGTTAAAGCGTTAAAGGATCGATTAGCAAACTCTAGAAAAGTTGTAAGTACAAAAGGTGAATTGGCTAAAATATTTAACATTTCAGAAAAAGAAATTAAAGCTGAAATTAAAAATGTTGAACATCACAGAAGTCATTTAGCAAGCGCTTTCTTTGCATCTCCATTTGATGAATCTGCTATTTTATCTATTGATGGTTTTGGGGATTTTACCTCAACGATGATTGCTACTGGAAAAGGAAATAAAATTGATGTTTTAGACACTGTTATTTACCCTCATTCTGCTGGAATTTTTTACACTTCACTTACTCAATATTTAGGATTCCCTCATTATGGTGATGAATATAAAGTTATGGGCTTAGCTCCTTACGGAGAACCAAAATATATTGATGAATTAAAAAAAATAATCCTTTTTAAGGATAATGGACTTTTTGAATTAGACACTAAATACTTTACACATGCAAAAGAGGGTGTAACTATGAGTTGGGAAAATGGAGATCCTTTTATTGAATCTATCTTTTCTAAAGAATTAGAGAACCTATTAGGTCCTGCAAGACAAAAAGGTGATGAATTAACTCAAAAGCATAAAGATATTGCTACTTCAGTACAACGTGTAACAGAAGAGTTAATTTTCCACATATTAAACCATTTACAAAAAAGAACAGGTATTAAAAACATTTGTATTGCAGGGGGTGTTGCACAAAATTCTGTAGCTAATGGTAAAATTTTAGAACGTACCTCTTTTGAGAATATGTACATCCCTGCTGCAGGACATGATGCAGGTACAGCTCATGGATCTGCCTTATGGCTATACAATCACATTTTAGAAAATGATAGATTACCTGCTGTTTACAATGCTTATACAGGGCTTAAAGCTTCTAATGATGAGATAGAAACTTATTTAAAAAGCGAAAACATTGATTACAAAAAGTATGAAGAAAATGAGTTAATTGAAACTGTTTCAGATGCTTTAATTGAAGGAAAAGTAATTGGTTGGTTTCAAGGAAGAGCTGAATTTGGACCGCGTGCTTTAGGACACCGTTCTATCATTGTTGATCCAAGACGTGATGATGCAAAAGAATTGTTAAACTCTAAGATTAAACGAAGAGAGAGTTTTAGACCTTTTGCACCTTCTATTTTAGAAGAATATGTTGGTGACTATTTTGAAAAAGTAGATAAAGTTCCTTTTATGGAAAAAGTTTATCCTATCAAAAAAGAAAAGCATGCTGAAATACCAGCTGTAACTCATGTTGATGGAACAGGAAGGTTACAATCTGTTGCTAAAGGAGACCGTTATTATGACTTAATTGAAAAATTTAGGCAAAAAACAGGAACTCCAATATTGCTAAATACTTCTTTTAATGAAAATGAGCCTATTGTTAATACACCTAAAGAAGCTTTAGCGTGTTATTTACGAACAGATATGGACATGATTGTATTAGAAAATTGTGTAGTTTCTCGTAAATAATGAATCTCAAAATTTCTATAATAACTGTTTGTTACAATAGCTCTAAAACCATTGAAGATACTATAAAATCTGTTCTTTCACAATCTTACAGTAATATTGAATATATTATTATTGATGGATTATCTACAGACAATACATTAGATATTATTAATAAATATAAAGATCAAATCACCTCCATTGTTTCTAAAAAAGATAATGGATTATATGATGCTATAAATAAAGGAATTGATTTAGCTACTGGAGATATTATTGCCAACCTAAATTCTGATGATTTTTATATAGATAATAACGTTATTACTGATATTGTTACAAAATTTGAGCAAGAAAAAACAGACCTTCTTTACTCCGACTTATACTATGTTGAGGAAGAAAATACAAATAAAGTTACTCGGTATTGGAAATCAGGAGAATACAAAAAAGGATTATTTTACAAAGGCTGGATGCCTCCTCACCCTACTTTTTTTGTTAAAAAAGAAATCTATAATAAGTATGGAGTATTTAATTTACAACTAAAGTCTGCAGCTGATTACGAAATAATGTTACGTTTCATCCATAAATATGAATGCACAGTAAGTTATTTAAATCGTGTAACCGTAAGAATGAGAGTTGGTGGTGTTAGCAATGCTAGTTTAACAAACCGAATTAAAGCCAACAGAGAAGATAAAAAAGCATGGAAAATAAATGGTTTAAAGCCTAAACCATTCACGTTCATTCTTAAACCTTTATCTAAAATTACTCAGTTTTTCAATAAAAATTAATCAAACCTTTTAGCTTCCTCTCCCTTTTTCTTCATCAACTTGTAAGTCAAAAATATTTCGTGTGCTCCAGCAGAGTAATCAGCAATATCAGTTAAATTGTAATCATAAGAATATCCAAACGATAAATTTTTCCAGTTTAATCCTAACATACCTACAACTGCATTATTATATCTATAAGAAGCTCCTATCCAATATTTTTTATTATAAAGAGCTTTTACATTAATATCAAATTGAAATGGTGCTCCTGCAACGTATTTCACTAATGTAGAAGGAACTAAATCAATTTTATCATTCATTCCAAACTCATACTCACCATAAAGATAATAATGTCTTGCTAATTTAGGAGAATCGATATCTTCGGTACTACTATAAATACTATTTTGTAATAACTGAGGAGAGGATAACCCCACTTTATATTTGTCTGTATAATATAAAATACCGAAATTAATATCTGGTGATATCGCATTCACTTTCAACGTATTTAGTGCTGCATCATCACCTTCATCAGGTCTAAGGTATGCTCTGTTTATACCATGAAAAAATAACTGTCCTGCTAAACTAAATGAAATCTTAGCATCATCATTAAGTGACAGGTGATAAGCATATGAAAGCTGAACTCCTTGCTCGTTAATAGGACCTGTTTCATCTCTATAAACAAATCCTCCTATTCCCATTTTTTGACCCAATTTAGAATGAGCACTAAAAAACTGCGTTTTAGGAGCTCCTTCTATGCCATTCCATTGCGCTCTAGCAGATAAAGAAATTGGCATATAATCTACCGAACCCGCTTCAGCAGGGTTCAATAAATAGTTATTAAACATATATTGACTTGTTAATGGTATTTGCTGAGCAGAAATAGTATTAACGAAGCAAACAAATACAATTAATCTTAAAATATTTTTCATGCGTCTATCTTTATCTAATAATATTAATAGTTCCTGACATTCCATCTTCTCCATCTCCTAAAACAATTATATAATAATATGTAGCTGAAGGAGAACTTGTACCATTATATGTTCCATCCCAAGGCTCAGTATAACCTGCATTAGATTCAAACACACTGTCTCCCCATCTATTAAACACTTTTACCGTTATATCTGGATAATCTTCAAGTCCACGAATATTCCAAACATCATTTGTTCCATCTCCATTTGGTGTAAATACGTTAGGAATATTAAAACACATAGTATTCATGCCTATAGTAACAGTATCTGTTGTTATACATCCATTCTCTTCTGCAGTAACAATATAAATTGTTTCTACAGTTGGAGAAACTATGTGATTCTCTCCAGCTCCTAAACCATTATCCCAGTTATAACCTGAACCTCCTGATACATTTAAAGAAGCTTCAGTCCCTAAACAAATAGTAGTATCATTACTTGCTATAATAGTAAACCCATCAACAGTAATTTGCACAGTATCTCTACCTACACAATTATTAATATCAGTAACAGAAACCACGTATAAAGTATCTGAACCTGGTGCAACTATATGACTCTGGCCAACTCCTAAACCATTATCCCAAGTAAATACAGTCTCTATACTTTCCGCACTAATTGTTACAGTATCTCCATTACATATCGTTGTATCTAAACTTGCTGTTACTATAGGTAACGCTATAATTGTCACCTGAACAGTATCTGTATTACTACAACCAGTAAGGTCTGTACCTATTACAACGTACATTGTATCAACAGAAGTAAATGCCGTTTGGGTTTGTCCAGCTCCAAGCCCATTATCCCAAGTATAAGTATCTCCCCCTGTTGCAGATAAGTATACCGTATCAGCTGAACAAACAACCGTATCATTGCTTGCAATAATAGTTGGAATCGAATTTATTGTAACATTTACAGTATCCGTTCCTATACAATTAAATACTCCTACTCCCGTAACAACAAACATTGTATCTATACCTATTGCTGTATCTTGACTTTGACCAGCTCCTAAACCATTATCCCAGGTATAAGTTATAGCTCCTGTTGCAGACAAAAACACTGTATCACCTAAACATATTGCAGTATCATTACTTGCTAAAACAACCGTTTCTAAAACCTCTACATCTTTTTGAGTAGATTCTACACAGTTGCCTGTGTATCCATAATTTGTAACTAATAATTGTGTAGTAAATGTTCCTGCAGATCCAAATGTATAGGTTGTATCATAATGATTGTAAGTTCCCGTACCATCTGCATAATCCCATATCCATGGATCTGTGTTTAACAAATCCCAACGATTATACATATAGTTAGTATCTAATGTTGCTGTGTTCGTAAATACTACATCTCCTCCTAAACAAACTGTATCAACATCTGTTGTATAAGTTGCTATAATTTCTTTATCAAATATTGGTGCTAACAATGCATCAATATCTTTTTGCCCTCCAAACTCAAGAAATAAATTAGTCCACGGAAGTCCATTAAATTCAACACACATTAATCCTTCTGATAATCCATCTGCTGGAACGGCTGAAGGGTCATTCGTCATATAATAAAGAGTATCCGAATTTGGCACCGAAGTTACTGGGTTTAATGTTACAGCAATAGCATAACGGTTTGACACAGCAACTGGAGCTGTAAACAAGAATGTTTGTTCCTGTTTACCAATATCATTAACAGTTACTAACGTAGAATCTATTGCTGCTCCTATAGGTTTATCGAAAGGCCCACCCACATTAAACACTTTTATGTAAACATCTAAAGGTGGTGCATCTCCAACAATATTATTTGTATCAACCATTATAAAAGCTCTAATTCCATGAATCAAGCCTGTATTCGAATTATATGTTTGAGATATTCCTTTTCTAAAATTTCCAAACTCACTAATTAACTGAATATCATCAAACCCTGTTGTTTTTGATTGTGGATAATAAACTGTATCAACACAATTACACGGAGCGATAGCTACGAAAACTGAATCCTCCCCAGAACAAGTAAATCCTCCTATAGTCGTAGATCCTGTTACAGTATACAAAGTATCAATAGTTGGTGTTATGGTATGATTTTGTCCTGCTCCTAAACCATTATCCCAAGTATATGTAGTTGCACTTCCAGATGCAGATAAATTAACAGACGCTCCTGTACAAACAATTGTATCATTGTTTACCTCAACATCAGCACCTAGAACCTCTATAACTCTTTGGATAGAATCTACACAGTTAGTAGCTGCATATCCATAATTTGTAATTAACAACTGTGTCGTAAAAGTTCCCGATGTAGCAAATCTATAGGTTGTATCATAATGATTGTAAGTTCCTGTTCCATCTCCATAGTTCCATATCCACGGATCAGTATTTAATGAATCCCAACGATTATACATATAGTTAGTATCTAATGTTGCTGTGTTCGTAAATACTACATCTCCTCCTAAACAAACTGTATCAACATCTGTTGTATAGTTTGCATCTATAGTCTTTTCGAAGATTGGAGCTAGTAAAACATCAATATCTTTTTGCCCTATAAACTCACGAAATAAATTAGTCCATGGAAATCCATTAAATTCAACACACATTAATCCTTCTGATAATCCATCTGCTGGAACAGCTGAAGGGTCATTCGTCATATAATAAAGAGTATCCGAATTTGGCCCCGAAGTTGCTGGATTTAATGTTACAGCAATAGCATAACGGTTTGACACAGCGACAGGAGCCGTAAACAAGAATGTTTGTTCCTGTTTACCAATATCATTAACAGTTACTAAAGTGGAACCTATTGCGAGACCAACAGGTCTGTCTAAGGCATCAACGTTGAAAACGTTTATGAACACATCCAATGATGCTGCATCTCCAACAATATTATTTGTATCAACCATTATAAAAGCTCTAATTCCATGAATCAAGCCTGTATTCGAATTATATGTTTGAGATATTCCTTTTCTAAAATTTCCAAACTCGCTAATTAACTGAATATCATCAAACCCTGTTGTTTTTGATTGTGGATAATAAACTGTATCAACACATGCAAAAGCAGGTGGTGGAGCCGCGGCAGTAATCGTAAATACATTATCTGATATATCGAAGAATGTTCCATTCGAACAAATGATCATTACAACAGCCGTGGACGTTGTAATATTTGGAACCATAACAGCATTACTTCCTATATTAGGAACATTTGATGCCAATACCGTTGGAAAAGTTACTCCTCCATCAGTAGATAATAATATATCAACATTTGCACAGCTAACTGGACCAGTAGCTGTTCCTGCCTCATTCCATGTTATTGTTTCCGTAGTAGCACTAGTCCAAGTTATACCTGCTACACTAGGAAATGTTTCTACAAAAGGGCCTGAACTTGTATCAAAAGTAACTGTAACATCCTGAATATCTAGACAACTAACTTCCGGAAGCAGACCAGCATTATCTCTTACCGTAACTCTAAAATTCATCATTCTAGGAACAGTTGGTAATACCTCCCATGTAAATGGCCCTCCAGTCATTAAATCAGCAAGATTTGGAAAGTACCTTGTCCCACTTGTTGTAGCGCTTAAAGATCTAAAACTGGGACCTCCAATAGCCGTTGAAATTGGTGGTTGAGTTGAAACCTGATTATCTGTTTGTTCCCAATTGTAAGACAAAACATTAGCCACATCAGGATCCGTAGCTATAGCTGTTAAAGCAAACGGTGTATTTGCTGGGATAGTAATATTTCCATTCGTACCTGTAATTATAGGGCTAGAATTAACCGTTGCTGTTGTTACTGCACAAGTACCTCCAAAGCCACTAATAAAAACAGACATTTCTTCAACACTAATCCCATGAAAATGATCATCACTATTGTTCTGCACATTTGGAGAACAAATACCTGCATATCCCATAATACTAGATGCGCTCCCTGGTTCTATAGCTGTTAAATTATTTCTGTTGCAACTATTATTTTGAGTATGATTCCCTCCAAATTGATGCCCCATTTCATGTGCTACATAATCAATATCAAAAGGATCATTAACTGGAGCAGAACTACCAGTAACTCCTCTTGCCTTATTAGGTCCGCAAGGAGATTGCAATTGTGCTAACCCTCCACTATTTGTTCCAAAGATATGTCCAATATCATAATTTGCAGCACCAATTACTGCCGTAGTGTTTGTTTGATTTTGGTTAATCATTGCTCCAGTATTTCCATTTGTAAAGGGGTCTGTACCAGCATTATCATATACAATTAAATTATTATTAGGAATAATTACCATAGTAATTTGAGCATCTCTTTCAAAAACTCCATTTACACGGTTCATTGTTGTTACTTGTGCTGCTTGAGCCATTGCCACTGTACCTCCTTGAAAAGCAGTATATTCCCCTGTTGCAGAAACTGCTAAACGGTAAGTTCTTAATTCACAACTTCCAAGCACTTTATCTCCTCCAAAATTTAACTTATTTAACAGAAAATCAGATTGACTATCAACACCACAATTCATTTGTTTTGTAGTTACAAAATCCTTCTTATAGTACACTAGGTAATTATCAAGATTTCCTTTGGAGTAAGGATCGATAAAATAAGTTCCCTCATCAATAGTAAAAATCATTGCATGAAACCCTTGTGGAGTAATATCAATTTTCCCTTTAATACTTGAATTATTGATTGCAACAACATCATAAGATCTAATTCCTGGAAACTTTGCTTCCAACCCAGCTGACATTGTTGTATTTTTAAAAGCTAAAAATTTAGTGACAGTTCCTTTTGGATTAGGAATATCAATAGCTATACCTTGAGAAAAATCATGTTCAGTTCTTAATACAGCGATTGCTAAATCAGATTTTAACTGATTAACATCTAGTTTTACAGTTTTATATTTTTTTGGAACTATTAACCTTTCTCCTGTATTCGAAATAGATACTTCATCTAGTAAACTCCAATTTTCTGATTGAAACATTAATCTCTGTATAGCTTCAACTGAATTATACTGACCAAATACCGTTTGAGTAAACAGTATTAATATTAAACTAATCTTTAAGTTCTTCATACTATTATTTAATTGTTTATAAATTAGTAACAAGCTTAATACGTTAATTATAACTCATAAGTTGCGTCCAATAAGCCCGCTAAATTAATAATTCATTCCATTTTTACTACTATTTCCTCATTTTATTAACACCTTATTAACACCTTTATGTGAATAGCTTTTATCTAAAACAATTATTTTAGACATGATGATACTTTTCCCCCTTTAGGATAGAAAAGGAACGATACATCTGCTCTGTAAAGAATAAACGTATCATTTGATGAGAAAATGTCATTTGAGATAATGCTATTTTTTGATTTGATTTCGCGTAAACCTCATTAGAAAAACCGAAAGGGCCTCCAATAATAAAAACTAAATTCATGCCCGAATTCATCCTTTTCTGAATAAATTGAGAAAACCCTACAGAATTAAACTCTCGACCATTTTCATCTAATAGAACAACAAAGTCAGCTTTAGTAATAAACTTCAAAATCTCTTTCCCTTCCGCTTCTTTTTGCAAAGAAGTATTAAGTTTCTTCCCCGTTTTCACATCTAAAATTTCTTTAATTTCAAAATCAACATAGTGTTTTAAGCGAGAAACATATTTAGCAATCCCCTCTTTCAAATAGCTTTCATCCGTTTTTCCAATTGTAATTAACTTAATCTTCATACCGCTAATGTAAAATTTATTACCTTTGTTTCATCATTTAGTCAAATGATTATTTACTAATTTATTTGGCTCAATAATTGCTAAACCAGACAAAAACGATCAAATGCAGAAATTACTTACAGGGATATTCTTAATCCTCACTATAAGCCTATCAGCAACGCCTGTCTCTGATAATCTTGCTACAGCCTTAAAAACCGGAAATGCTGAAGAAATTGCCAAACATTTTGGAACTTCTGTTGATTTAAGTATTCCAAACAACGAAGGTGTTTACAGTAAAACTCAGGCTAAATTAATTTTAAAAACATTCTTCTTAAAAAATAAACCCACAGGATTTTCAATTGTTCACAATGGCGATTCTAAAAACAATTCTCACTATTCTATTGGAAACCTAACTACAGCTAAAGGTAGTTTTAGGACTTACATCCTTTACAAAGAGGTTAATAAGAAGGTTACTATTTTAGAACTAAAAATAGAAGCAGACGAATAAAATACTTTTACTTTATTTACATTTGAAACAAGTTATTTTTGCAGAAAAAGAAAACTCGTTATGGATTACACAGATGAATTAATTGAAATCGCTATCAAAGAGGATATTGGAGATGGCGATCATACCTCTCTCTCTTGCATCCCAAAAAGTGCAACAGGAAAAGCTCACCTTTTAGTTAAAGAAGATTGCATTATTGCTGGTGTAAATTTAGCCGAAACAATCTTTAATAAAATTGATACTGAATTAATCTTTTCTAAATTTATTAATGATGGTGACCACGTTAAAGTTGGTGATATTATTTTCACAATAGAAGGTTCAAGTCAATCCATCCTTCAAGCTGAACGGCTAGTTCTTAACTTTATGCAACGAATGAGTGGGATTGCTTCTAACACTAATAAGTATGTAAAATTATTAAACGGGCTAAACACAAAAGTACTTGACACTAGAAAAACAACTCCAGGGCTTAGGACAATTGAAAAATTAGCTGTGAAAATTGGCGGAGGAAAAAACCACAGAATAGGTTTATATGATATGGTTATGATAAAAGATAATCATGTAGATTATGCAGGAGGAATTGAAGCTGCAATTACAGCTACGAAAAACTACCTCAACAAAAACAATAAAAATTTAAAAATTGAGATTGAAGCAAGAAATTTAGGAGAACTTGACGAAATTATAGCTGTGGGCGGAATTGACAGAATTATGCTCGATAATTTTTCATTTGAAGACATGAGGACTGCAGTAAAATTAATTGACGGAAAATACGAAACTGAAGCTTCTGGAGGAATTACATCCGAAACAATTAGAGAATATGCTGAATGTGGTGTAGATTATATTTCTGTGGGAGCATTAACGCATCAAATTAACAGTATTGATTTAAGCTTAAAAGCAATTTAATTTGAATAAAATAGTACAAAAAATAGTAGACACTAAACTGGTTCAAGCTCCATTAAACCTATCAAAAGGATTAATTCTTCCAGGTTTTGATGGATTACCTGTTTTTGATGTTATATCTTTTCTAATTGAAGGAATTCAAAAGAATTCTTTAACTACAAGAGCTTCCTCACTAGCTTTCAGATTCTTTTTAGCAATATTTCCTTCAATTATTTTCTTGTTTTCTTTAGTCCCTTTCATTCCTATTGATAATTTTAAACTGCAATTGTTTGAATTGATACAAGGATCATTACCAACCGATGCTTATAAAATGGTAAATAGCACTATTGAAGAATTAATGTACGATAAAGATGGAAGCATATTATCTTTTGGTTTTTTATTTGCATTCTACCTTGCTAGCAATGGGGTAAATTCAATGATTCTTGCTTTTAACGAAACTACTCATGCAGTTAAAAAATCAAGCTTTATAGAAACCAGACTACGTTCTCTACTAATTTTATTCATTATCGTAATTCTAATGATTGTAGCTATTGGTTTAATTGTATTTAGCACTCCTATAATCCACTACCTTACCTCTCACGACTACATTCGTGGATATGCGATATACATATTAAAAGCTGTTAAATTTATAATTTTATTGGCTGTATTTTTTACAGGGATATCCTCCATCTATTACTTTGGAAATATCAAAAAATTAAATTTTAAATTTATTTCTGCAGGATCAACGCTAGCAACATTATTAAGCATTTTACTTTCTACGGGGTTTGCTTTTTACATTAATAATTTTGGGACATATAATAAAGTGTATGGTACTATAGGAACTTTAATGGTAATAATGCTTTGGCTTTATTTTAACTCTTTAGTTTTATTGCTAGGGTTTGAACTTAACGCTAGCATTAGCCATGCTAAAGATGAGAAACTAATAAAAGAAAGTTAATCTTTATTCTGGTTTAACTTACCATATTCGTAAACGTCAAATATTTCATATATTTTTGAATGGCTAATTAAATCATAATCAGCATTTAATCTCTCCAAAATACCATTATCAGGGTTTAAAAAATTTGTTGCTGCATCTACATATATGATATGATTTGTTTTCCAATTATTTGAAGGCACTTCTGAAATATTCGTTATCCCAAAAACATTTTGCTCTTCTAATGATTTAAATAAATTTTGCATCATATTATCATTAACACTTTTAAACAACTCGGTATCATAATAATAAGTAAAATTTAAACCAAAGTGATAAGTACAAAGTATCAGCGTATTATCTTTTTTTAATTCTTTTACTTTTAATATCACCTCCTCAACATTCCTTTTATTAGAAATATTTAGCTTAGTTGAAGCTAAAAATAACACACACACAATTACTGGAACAACAAGACTATACCTCTTTTTCTCAATTAAATAATTTGAAGCAAGGGCTACCAACAAATAAAACCCTCCCGAAATAAAAATTAAATATCGATCTAAAAACATTGGTATCCAATATGAAATAAAAAACATCGATAAAAAAGGAAAAAGAAACCACATTAAGATTAATTTATTTCTCAAAACAAGCGCACTAATTTTTTCTTTAATAAGATATTTAACAATGGCTGCTATTAAAATTACAATTACTAAACTAGTAACAACTGGAGCGTTAGAAAATTTTCTTAAAATATCGTAAATACTTTTAATCCCCTCTGGAGGTGCTACCCATGTCCCGTTAGCTGAAGAGTCTAAAAACCGATTAATAATTACACTTATATTTGGCAAATAAAACAAGGCTATAACTACCGAAAAAATCAATAATTGTTTCCAATATTTTATTCGTAACTCTTTGTTAATTAACACAAAAATAAATTGAATAAAAAGAATCATAAACCCCAAATAATGAGCATAAATCAACATTAAATTTGTAGCCAACAATAATATTAATTGTCCTTTTTTAGGTTGTTTTTCTGTAATTAAACCCAAATAGTAATACATCGCCATTATTGATAACAGGCAAAAAAAAGCGTAGACCCTTGCTTCATGAGCAAATAAAGTTTGATAATTAGAAAAAACAAACAGTAACCCTGTAATAATTCCAATTTTATTACTAAAATATTTATTCCCTATTTTATAAATAAACAATACTGAAATGCAGCTAAAGATTAAAGATGGAAACCTTACAGAAGATGCTGAAAGACCAAAAAACTTCATCCAAAAATGCAATAGTAACTCGTAAAAAGGAGGGTTATTACCTGATGATAATAAATCTATTATCATACTTACATCCATTTGAGCATGAAAAATACTAAACGGCTCATCTCCTCCAATTGAATTAGAAGACAAATAAAACCCTTTCACAATAAAATTTAAAGCGACCAATAACAGCGGAATAAAAAAAAGTTTAAGTCTGTCCATTTTATTTTTTTCTCACTTTACCACTTCCAATATGCGGGCTTACCGATACTGTTGGAGATCCATAATAAATAACATTTCCTCGAGAACGTAGCTCAACACTTAACTCATCAACAGTATTTACAATAACATCACCTATCCCACTATGATTAACGTGTGTTTTTTTCGTAATAAAATCATTCATATAAAACCAGCCATTTCCTAAAGTATAAACTCTTACATCTTTAGCAGTCCCTGTAAATGTAAAATCTGCAGGTCCAGAATGTTGCCCAACTGTAAACCTTTCTACATTTAAATTTAAGTTAATGCTTCCTGTTCCTCCAAAACTTTCAATATCTAACGATTCCAACATAAGTACACCTGTATTTGTTATTACTCCTTGCCCAGTGTAATCAATCTTAGTTAAATTTGGTATCAATAAATAGACGGTTATTGGAATTGTATTATCTCTAAACATCCCACACCTATTATCGCTTGATATAGACAAAACAGTACCCGAAACATCGGTATTAATATAAGGTAATAAATTTGCACCTGCCTCAACAGTTAAACTAGCATCGTTACTTTGAGTAATCACAATATCAATATTATCTTCAGTAATTATATTGGTAACACTTTCAGAAATAACACGCTGTTCTTTTACAATATCACCCGTACCTTTAAAGCAAGCAGAATCTTTACCACAAGAAAATAACAGTACTGTTAAAACCGTAATAAACGCAAGTTGATATTTTTCTTTTAACAACATTTAATTAAAATTATACCCTATCCCAAATTCGGGAAAATCAGCAACAAAGTAATGTGTTTTTAACCCAACAGTAAAAAACAAATTATCCGTAGCATTAAATTTTGTATATAACCTATTATAAATAATACCTTGTTTTTTATATCTCGAAAAAACATATCCTCCCATTTCAATAGCTAAAGATATTTTTCCAAAATCAAAAGAATAAATAGCTCCTAATCCTAACCTAAAGTTATTTAAGCTCGAAAGCACACTACTCGAGTCTTCTTTAATTGCTTGCGTTAATGATGTATTATAAAATAAATCAGCACTAAATCCAAAAGAGCTTTTCTCCGCTCTAACTTTCATAAAATCAAATGAATATGCCGAAACAAAATATTTTGGACCATCAGCTGGCGGAATCTCTTTCGCACCAAACGTAGCTCTCAAGCTCTTCGTCCATTTTCGAGGTCTTTTTTCTAACTCATTTACAACGAATGCTTCTCTTTTTCCAAAACCATAAGAGAGTCCTGTATTTAAAGACAGTATATTAATTCCCAAGTTTGGTACTGAAGAGGCTGCATTTGAAAAATGAACAACAGATAATCCTACTGAAAAATCTAAGGCTTTAGAAAATTTAACCTTCCAATTTGAATTTGCATAAATGAGCGCATTAAAATGAGAGCCTATTGCTACATTTTTGAAATTTTCCTCTCTATCAAATGGCTTTTCTATATAACCTAAACCATAACCCAACTTCATGTTCCAACTAATTTTCCGATGATGATTTGATGGTAACTCAATAAATGAAAAAACACCATAACCATTCCCCAACTCTTCATCATTCCCTAAATCCATAGCGATAACAGAAATTCCTAACCTTGGGTAATTATGTAATTGTTGCCATTTCTTTTGCCCAAAAGTGTTTTTATAAAAAGAAATCTCATACGCATGAGTAGCTCCTCCTACAATCTCACTCACTTGTTTTCTGTGAGGTAAAATTGCACCTCGATGAAATGTAGCAGAAAACCCAAAAGATGAATTTTCCTCTTTCGATACTTTATCAAGTTCTTTTCCTTGTGAAAAACCTTTCATAAAAAGCAAAATTCCAAAAATCAAAAACCAATATTTATACTGTACTTTTATCACAAAACAAATTTAGAATAATAAATAGAACTCTATAGTTATGAAGGAAAAACTAGCTGCTTTTGAACGATTGTTAAATATCATGGACGAATTACGAGAAAAATGTCCTTGGGATAAAAAACAAACCATGCAGAGTTTAAGGCATTTAACCATTGAAGAAACATACGAGTTAACCGATGCTATTCTTGAAAATGACTTAGAGGAAGTAAAAAAAGAACTAGGGGATTTAATGCTTCACATTGTTTTCTATTCAAGAATTGGATCAGAGACAAATGATTTTAGCATTACAGATGTAATGAATGGGATTTGCGACAAGCTAATTCATAGACATCCTCATATTTATGGAGATGTAAAAGTTGCAGATGAAGAGGAAGTAAAAGCCAATTGGGAAAAATTAAAATTAAAGGAAGGTAAAACATCTGTTTTAGAAGGTGTTCCAAAATCACTACCCGCTTTAGTAAAAGCAATAAGGATACAAGATAAAGTAAAGGGTATTGGATTTGATTGGGATAACAAAGAACAAGTTTGGGAAAAAGTAAACGAAGAAATAGAAGAATTACACGTTGAAATTGAAGCTAAAAGTGATAAAATAGAGGCTGAATTCGGAGATGTTTTATTTTCGCTAATCAATTATGCAAGATTCATTAATATAAACCCCGAAGATGCTTTAGAGAAAACCAACAAAAAATTTATCAACCGTTTTCAGTTCATGGAGAAAGAAACAAAAAAAGATGGGAAACAACTTTCAGATATGACATTAAAAGAAATGGACGTTTACTGGGAAAAATCCAAACGACAATAATGCAACCTTATTTCTTATTATTTCGTCCGTTAATAATCTACAATTTAACTAATAATTAATTGTTAATTAAATTCATTACTTTTCGGAATGTATAACAAACACTGTCTATGACATTTTTCACTTTTAAATCTAAACATAATTAAGACATGAAAAATATATTTAGAATAGCTTTATTATCATTATTGACTGCACCTGTTTTTGCCCAGCAATTGCCTTTTACTAGTCAATATATGTTTAATGATTACTTAATGAATCCCGCAGTTGGTGGTAGTTTGGATTACATGCCTATTTCCACTTCTATTAGGTCTCAATGGACTGGTTTAGATGGTGCGCCAAAAACGCAAACATTAAGTGCTCACAAGAAATTTGGAGAACGAATGGGGCTTGGTGCATTTTTGTTTAATGATGTTACAGGCCCAATAAGTGAAAAGGGATTGCAATTATCTTATGCTTATCATTTACCAATGGCAAATGATGCTAAAATTTCTTTTGGTTTAGGTGCAATGCTTTTTTTGCACTCAATCGATGTTAACCAATTGGAATTTGATGAAGCAGAAGATCAAATAACTCAATCTCTTGGAGGAAATTCATTCTCTCCAGATGCTAATTTTGGGATACTTTATTACACAGACAAGTATAAAGTTGGTATTTCGATACCTCAGTTACTTCAAAATAGTGTGTATAAAAATGATGAAAATGAAAAACTAAATAGCTTAGTAAGGCATTATTATTTACATGGTGAATACATCTTTAACATTAATGATGATTTTGATGTTATTCCATCCACATTGATAAAATATGTTACAGGTGCTCCAGTACAATTTGACGTTAACGTTAGAGGGTTATATAAGAAAAAGTATTGGTTAGGTTTATCTTATAGAGATCGTGAGTCTGTTGTAGCACTTCTAGGTATGGAATGGAAATCGTTTAGGCTAGGTTATTCCTATGATATTACGTTATCTGATATTAAGACTTATTCATCTGGATCTCACGAACTACATCTTACTTATATTTTTGGAAGAAAAGAACAAGAAAAAGCCGCCAGGTTTGATTAATTATAGATTTTTTATTGAGCAATCTTATTAAGCTCTTCAGCAATTTTACCTGCTAACAATTTACGACTATACTTTTCGTAATCTTTGCTATCGACTTGTAATGCGTTCTTTTTATATAAGTCGTAGTAATTTTTCAGCGTAGATTTTAACGTTTCTACATCTTCAAAACCACTAATCCTACCAGAATTTGTTTCTTGTATAATTTTTGCAGCGTCCCCTGTTGTTTTACCAATACAAACTATTGGGCGTTTAGCTCCAATATACTCATAAAGTTTACCTGGTACTACTCCATCAATATTTGGCGTATCGTTTAAAGGCAGTAATAATAATTGAGATTTCATTAATTCTTCTACCACCTTTTTATGAGGTAAATTGTTAACCATATTTAACTTATCTAATAAGTTATACGCTGTTAACTCTTGTATCGCTATTAGAGCAACTTGCCCAATAAATTTAATCTCTAAATCATTAGCAAAATCATCGTTTTTACATAGCTCTGATAATGCTTTCCAAAATGTATGTGGATTTCTATCATCATTTAACGAACCTGCATGAGTTATGGTAAACTTTTCATCTAGCTCTAATTTTCCAGCATTAATAAAATCTGCAGGATCATAACCATTAGTAATTACCATTGGCTTTTTACCTGATATTCTTAAAAAATCTTCTGCCCAACTCCAACTTACTGTAACAACTTGATTGGCTGTATTTAATACATCTAATTCTAAACGTTTATGCTTTTTATCCGCCCAATTCGTCAATTTTAACTTGTGGTAAAAATCAATATTAGTCCAAGGATCACGGAAATCTGCTAACCAAGGAATATTATTTTTTTGAGCCACATTTAAAGCAATCATGTGTGTTGTATGTGGAGGTCCCGTAGAAACAATAGCATCTATTTTATTATTTTTTAGATAATTGTTCAATTGTTTTGATGCAGGTTTAATCCAAAATTTACGCGCATCAGGGATGAATAAATTCCCTCTAATCCAAACTGATAAGTTTTGCATTACAGATGCGCCATCCGAAGCAGCAGTTCCAGGTACTAATTTTTCACTCTTCTTTTTACCTGTGAGTTTTTTATAAACTCCAAAAGGCTCCCAAATAGGCACTTTAATCGTTTCTATATTCTCGGGAATCTCTTTTAACATTCCTTCATCAACAACAGAAGCCTCACCATTTTCAGTAGTAAAAATTACGGGCTCCCAACCATACTCACGTAAGTACTTTGTTGTTTTTAACCAACGCTGTACACCTCCTCCTCCCATTGGTGGCCAATAATATGTTATGATCAATACTTTTTTCATTTCCGAATTCAAATATACATTAAACGAATAGTATAACTAAAAGCACACTTGATTTATTCATCAAAAAATATTAATTTCGTTTAACAACATGTAAGTCGCATTGAAACGCGACCAACAAATACGTTGTGTTTCATGTAAAAACAACCCCACCGCACATTAAGCACATTTGGTTTTTGCCAACGCAAAAGCCCACCCTAAAAAACCAAAAGAGCTTAATCTCCCCCACGCTCACCGAATAATTTACAGACAATTAATACACTAAAAAACGGTGTATTTATTTTTTATCACTACCTTGCAGATTCAATTCTAACAGAGAATGAACAGAATAAAAGAAGTACTAGAAGAAAAAGGCATCAAGCAGAAGTGGTTAGCTGAAAAGCTAGACAAAAGCTACAATATTGTGAATGGTTATGTGCAAAACAGACAGCAACCAAGACTGGAAATATTGATGAACATAGCTGAAATACTTGATGTGGATGTGAAAGACTTAATAATATCGAACAAGGAAAAATAATGGCAAAAGATAATAAAGACCAAGAATCGATAGAAAAAACACTTTGGAAAGCAGCAGATAAACTGCGTAAAAACATTGATGCAGCTGAATACAAGCATGTTGTTTTAGGATTAGTATTCTTAAAGTACATCTCAGATGCTTTTGAAGAAATGTACTCTACACTCCAGGAAGGAAAAGGAGAGTGTGCAGGAGCTGACCCTGAGGATAAAGATGAATACAAAGCAGAAAATGTATTTTTTGTTCCACCATCTGCAAGATGGAAGTTTCTACAAAGTCATGCCAAACAACCGACCATTGGAAAAACGGTTGATGAGGCAATGGATGCTATTGAACGTGAAAACAATTCGCTAAAAGGTGTTTTACCAAAAGTGTATGCTCGTCAAAATTTAGACCCAACAAGCTTGGGTGAATTAATTGATTTAATTGGAAACATTGCTTTAGGTGATGCCAAATCAAGAAGTGCTGATGTACTCGGACACGTATTTGAATATTTCTTAGGTGAGTTTGCTTTATCGGAAGGAAAAAAAGGCGGACAGTTCTACACACCTAAAAGTATTGTTGAATTATTAATTGCTATGCTCGAACCTTACAAAGGGAGAGTATTTGACCCTTGCTGTGGTTCTGGAGGAATGTTTGTGCAATCGGAAAAATTTGTTCTCGAACACCAAGGAAAAGTAAATGACTTATCTATTTACGGACAAGAAAGTAATCAAACTACTTGGCGACTGGCTAAAATGAACCTTGCTATTAGAGGAATTGACAGTTCTCAGGTAAAATGGAATAATGAAGGTTCTTTTCTTAAAGATGAACACAAAGATGTAAAAGTAGATTACATCATTGCCAATCCTCCTTTTAATGTGAGCGATTGGAGTGGTGATTTATTACGAAATGATGCTCGTTGGCAATTCGGTGTTCCACCAAAAGGAAACGCCAATTTTGCTTGGATTCAACATTTTTTGTATCACTTAGCACCAAACGGAACAGCAGGTTTTGTATTGGCAAATGGTTCTTTAAGTTCCAATACTGGCGGTGAAGGAGACATTCGCCAAAGTTTAATAAAAGCCGATTTGATAGAATGTATTGTAATGCTTCCAAAAGCATTGTTTTTAAATACTGGAATTCCTGCTTGTTTGTGGTTTTTAAGAAGAGGAAAGCCAAAAAGAAAAGGAGAAACCTTATTTATTGATGCTTCTGAATTGGGTTACATGATTGACCGTAAAAACCGTGCTTTCGACCCAACAGACATTAGCAAAGTAGCAGACACTTACCACAATTGGTTGCAAAGTAATGAAGACTATCAAGACATAAAAGGCTTTTGCAAATCTGCAGGAATAAAGGACATTGAAAAACACAAATTTGTTTTAACTCCTGGGCGTTATGTCGGCATTCCTGATGAAGAGGATGACGGAATACCTTTTGAAGAAAAAATTGCAACGCTTACAGGAAATCTAAAAGAGCAAATGTTGGAATCCGATAAACTGGATAAGGAAATTAAAAAACAATTACAAAAAATTGGAATAACATTATGAGCATAGAAGATAGATGGAAGCAACGTTTTCAAAATTTTGAAAAGGCTTTTAAAAAATTACATCAAGCGGTTGACCTAGGTGAATACAGTGAATTGGAAAGAGCTGGATTAATTCAAACTTTCGAATTTACTTTCGAATTGGCTTGGAAAACTTTGAAAGATATATTGGAATTTGAAGGGTTTGAAGTGAAAAGTCCACGGGAGACTATTAAACAAGCTTTTCAAACAGGCTATATTAAAGATGGTGAAGGATGGCTAGATGTACTTGCAAAAAGAAACTTAATGTCTCATACTTATGATGATGAAGTAAGTGAAGAAGTTTCAGATCTAATTCAGAATCATTATTATTTTTTAATGGCAGAACTCAGTAAAACTCTAACAGACAAAATAGCTGAATGAAATTTGGGTTAACAAATACAGAATTAGAAAGTATTGTAAATGCTTTTAGGCAATTTGAAGAAATTGAAGAAGTGCTATTGTTTGGTTCTCGTGCCATGAACACCTACAAACCAACTTCTGATATCGACCTTGCTATTAAGGGAGCTAATCTTACACTAAATACCATTACATCTTTAAATGCCCAATTAGAAGAATTGCCAATACCTTACATGTTTGATGTGATTAATTACAACAAGCTTAAAACGGATGAATTTATTACACATATAAATAGGTACGGAATAAGATTGTACAGGAAAGGGTGGAAAGAATATAAATTAGGAGAACTTTATAAAGTAAGTTCAGGTCTTTCAAAAGCAGGAGACCAATTTGGATTCGGACATACGTTTATCAGTTTCAAAGATGTATTTGGCAATTATTTTCTTCCAGAAAATCCAGAAGGATTAGTTAACTCGGATGAAAAAGATCAAAGAACTTGCTCCGTTAACTACGGTGACATTCTTTTAACAAGAACGAGTGAAACAATAGAAGAAGTTGGAATGTCTTCCGTTGCACTAAAAGACTATCCACAATCTACATTTAATGGCTTTTGTAAACGATTACGCCCAAAAATAGACGCTCCCATTGAAGTTTCTCCTTTGTATATGGGTTACTTATTACGAACAAGGTTTTTTAGAAAAACAGTTGCCAATTATGCGACAATGACAACGAGAGCTAGTTTAAATGGTGAGTCTATAAAACAAATCCCTCTTTATTTTCCTGACATAGAAGGGCAAGAAGAAATTGGTAAAACACTTTACAGTCTTGAGAAAAAAATAGCCCTACTCAAAAAACAAAACCAAACTTTAGAAGAACTGGCACAAACGCTTTTTAAAAGGTGGTTTGTAGATTTTGAATTTCCTACCAACTTAAACGGCACCCTGAGCGGAGCCGAAGGGTACAAAAGTTCTGGCGGTAAAATGATTGCTTCTGAATTGGGTGAAATTCCTGTGGGGTGGAAAGTTGGGAGTTTGGGGGAGATTATGATTAACCATGATAGCAAACGCATTCCTTTGTCAAGTAATGAAAGGTCTAATAAG
>Ga0256845_1000924_pt1 | contig 25180 bp, 24 predicted proteins | sample RiftiametaG_FD_189101 | JGI IMG/M metagenome (GOLD analysis project Ga0256845, IMG submission 189101) | Tube worm associated microbial communities from hydrothermal vent at the East Pacific Rise, Pacific Ocean - Riftia | ecosystem: Host-associated > Annelida > Integument > Unclassified ... | reverse complement strand
GGCTTATCGGACATTTTTTTTACAAACCGGCATAATTTCTTATGCCCGTGTTTTTCCTGTGAAGAATCAGGGTTTATCTTGCGATCATAGTAATAGAAGTAATCACCGTACATAATGCGTCTCTTTCCTACTACGTATTATCGGCAGAATAAAAGTAATATTTATGCAATTTTATTAATTATAGAAATTTTCGATTAATACAAAGCGTGTGAAAATATCTTGCAATGACAGGACGTCTCATTATAATACGGTGATATGAAAAATATTCTTCTTTTATTGTTATGCTGTTTGCTTTCAGGGCTACCGCTACACGCAGAATTTAAAGGCGCCTGCAGTATACTGAATGACATTGATACCGGCGGCGGCATTGATTATCAGGCGCTCAACAGCGGCTCATCGGTTTTTATTCCGACAGTATCAGTTCGTCATGATATTGTCCCGACAGTAAAACCGCAGCTGACAATAAATTTCAGGAATGACGCATCGGTATTGTATCCTGATGATTGGCTGCAACTTCGGTCAGGAATGACCGCCGATATCCTGCTTTTTCTATTACATCAAAATCTGCTGTATCTGTATCCGGGAGTCGGTGTTGCAGTGCATTCCGGGTTTAAACGCCATACCTACACCATTGCGAATAAAGAATATTACCGCATTGAATCATTCTCATCAAATTTCATATCATTCAATACCGGAGCGGGTATTGATGTCCCTATTTATAAACCTTTTTATTTAAATGGTGATATTCATTACACCTATTTTTTCAACAAGTTTAATGCATTACCGAACTATAACGAGCGGAAAAATTATCTTGGTATCAGAGTCAGCCTCTTTATAAATTGGTAAATCACACTTACCCGAAAAGATCCGTTTGTTTTTCCGCAGCAACAATGGCGCATGCATTAATACGATCAATACGATACTTATAACTCTCTTTTTTTCGTATATCTTCAGCAATAATCACTTTCGGTCCGCGGGTCTCAACGATTTTCTCCGGATTAATAATCGTCTCAATGCTATTGCCGTCTTTATTTGTATACACGATTTTCAACCATGCTTTTTGCATAACCGCCTGCTCTGCCATCTTTGAGAACTCCTCAATACGACGGTAAAAGGCAATATCAAAATCATGGAAATGAATCGGCGGGTGTTGTGTTTGTATCGCTTCAAGCGATAGACGTTCCTGCTTCCAATAACTATCCCAGCACATATTTAATACATACATCATTGCTATTGAATCGGATAATGCACGGTGAGAAACATCAACCGGTATTTTCCAGCGATCAACAATAATCTCAAGTTTAAATCGGGTCAATTCAGGGAAGCGTTCTTTCGGCAATGAACGCAGCCATTGCAATTCATCATAAATAGGATTTTTCGGAAGAGTCTCATAGAATGCTCCGGCATGATATCCGATAAATCCGGTATCAAATTGTGCATTGTATGCAAGTAATGGGTCCGAACCAATAAATTGAAAAAAAGCAGGCATAACCTCTTCAATGGGCGGAGCATTCGCAACCATGTCATTATTAATTCCGGTTGTTCTTTCAATTTCCTGATTAATCCTGCCACTCGGTTTTATTAGTTGCTGAAATGTTCCGGTAATCCCCCATTTCAAACTAAACCGTACCGCACCGATTTCAATAATCTCATGCTGATCAGCTTTTAACCCTGTCGTTTCCAAATCAAATCCGACAAATTGAACCGTATCAAGAGAAGGCATATATATACTCCATATTTACTTTATGATAATCTTATATATTTCCGCATTACCATCCCAGTATTTTTTCCGCTTCACTGCTTTCGCAAGACTGACATATAAAACATTTTTTTCTGTCGGCGACCATGCCGTTTCATAAATCTGACCCATTCTTAGAGGAACGCGCCGAATATGCTTAAGTGAAGCATCCCCTACCCACACTGTCATACTATAACTTCCCGGGGCTTTTTCTATTAATCGGATCACTGAAAACAACGAGGTATCAGGATTCCAGTAAAGACTTCCCGGCCACACATCACGAAATAATTCTTCCGAATCGCCGCCATCCCGTTTGGAAACAACCATCATGCCGTTAAATACCATATGCTTCATATCAGCAACCGGTATAAACTCAGAATAATACAACGGACCTTCGGTATAATGACGATTACCGCCGATTCCGATAAAAACACGCTCCAATTCTTGTATGGTATTTGTTGAAAGAAACGTCAATCTATTACTTATCCAATATGGGCGAAGCAATTCTCCATTTGGCGCTTTCGGTCTATTCAGTATATCGTTATACTCAATAGGCTTGCTGTACTTTTTCTGCACCGGTACAATGATAAAGCCGGGATTTACATGCCGACTGCGGGGCGTAACAACCACTAACAATTGTTTGCCGTCCGGTGAAAACCGGCGAACACTGCAATTTAATGTATCCATAACCGGAATTTCAACCTTATGCGTACCCTGTGCGGTAAATAACAACGGTCGTATACCGCGTGGTAGTTTCCCTTTTTTTGTTAATGCATCCGCCATGCGTTCATTCTCATACCGCTCTGCCGCCAACAGTGAACCATCAGCAGTAATCGCAAAATATCGTTCATGATACAATCGCGATTTTGTTAAATTAATAATGCGAAATCCCCCCCACGGTACACATGCCGAGAGGATAACTATTAATACCAACACTATGATATAATATACTGTTTTCGCAGATGCATTTATCATGAGATATGCTCCTTGCACATATATATTAATAGAACCCCTATACCGTATCATACAAACAAATAAAAAGTAAACAGCTTATTGTATCTGATTAAAAAACAAATATAATAATCCGTATGAACACAAGTATTCGAATAGTATCACGCTTCACGAGCATACCTATGTTATTTCTCATTCTTGTATCTTCATTCCTATTCAATACCAGTGCAGAAAATACCGACAACAGACAAAATGAATATTTCCATACACTCGATACACACTTTACATCGCAACACAGCAATCCATTGAATATATTCGGATCATCCGCAGAAAAAATCCCATCAGAGCTCTCATCATTCTTTATTCGGTACCACCAGAGCCTCACCTTAAATCACTATCGCCTCCCACGGTCAGTACGGCAGCACGGAAGACGACTGCTCCTGACAAGCTCACGTGAAGAATTGATATATTTTTTATATTTTTTTGTGCACCGCCCCGAAGGGTTATCATACCTTCTTGCTTTTTACCGACAACAGGGAATCCCGGCAATATTCAAACCACAGCAGCAGCACCTGATACGCCGTCTCACCGAAATAATTATTTCTGAAAAACAGCCCGAAGCACTATTATGTTTATTGGTATTTAAAAACACCTTATTCCCAAACCACTTCATTCATCGTTTACTCAAATCCCGCAATATACATAAACATGCGATTGGAACAATGCTCTTATTTCAGAATAAACTGGCTGATGATTTTAAAAACACAAATACTGATATAATACCCAAGAGCACTTTACAAAACTTTTTTGCACGGGATTACTATTTCCAGCCATACCGTTATCCCTATGTCGCAACAAATAAAACCGGCAGTTATATCGATACTTCAGTAATACCGCCGGTGTACTTTTCTGCCGTATTTAAAAAATCTCTCGAAACAAATTTTACTCAATACTATCAGGCATGTGCAGATGCACTCACCAACGATACACACTGTCGCCGGACAATCCCGCCCGGGCTGACCTTTTATCGTACACTTATAACACGCACAAACATACACGTTGTTTCAAACGCTATTCGTGCAGTTTCGGCTATTGCTTTTTCTTCCTCATCAAAATCATTTGCCGCACAATCGTATTTGATGCCGTATTTACATGCCACTGCACCGGATATTGCGTGCACACTCCTAGAAAAGCAGCCGCTGCTTATTGATCGATTCTGTAATTCATGGATTGCCATGTACCACCACGGCACACAGGAAGCAGTCCCGCAATTATTACTTGAACATTTTTTTCAGGAAAATGATCCGCTTTTCCAAAACAAACTATTACTAATGAGTGCATTAACATTACAGCGTGATGCGATTCAACCCTCACGCCGCTGGTATTATGAACACGATGACGCAGTCATTGTAAGTGCGGCATATGTATTATATCGTTTTCATGAATTAAACAATACAGAACTGGAATCAGTACTTATTGCCGGACTTACCGGCACTCACTTTACGCGACGATTATTTTCAGCACGTATCTGTGCATACTATATCAGCTCAAATATTCTTTTACAGGTTATACCGTTACTGAGCCGCTATATTGAATCACCACATCGAAGTGATACCCTTTTTATAAATACACTTTTAAAATCACTTGCTTTCAATAATGATACGCTCCGTTTATTATCACATGATGAAAAACAACAGCTCTATTCTCTTTGTGAACATCTGATTCTAAACAATTTCTATGACAACACCGACACTGCTCTTTCAGCACAAATACTCCTGCAGCAAATCATTGAAAACGATCATACAATACCATATACTTCATTAATGCACTTCGTGCAGCGGCAATATATATACTATTATCACTACCGGTTATAAAAATGAACAATAACAGTTCCGAACAATTTTATCACGTTGATGAAAATGATACCATTCTCGGTATGATCAGCCGTTCTCAAGCACATGGCAATCCGAAATATATTCACCGCGTCGCTCATGTAATAATCATTAATGCAGAAAATCAAATGTATCTTCAGCAACGAAGCATTCGTAAAACGGTACAACCGGGGAAATGGGATACCGCCGTCGGCGGACATGTTGATTTTGGAGAAAGCTATGAAGCAGCCGCCTATCGGGAGATGTCTGAAGAGCTTGGCATTACCGGCACCCCGATTCAATTTTTATATAAATACCTTCATCGCAATGACTATGAATCCGAATATGTTGCAACATTTACATGTATATGGGATGGACTATTTCATCTTTGTGCAGAAGAAATTGATGATGGAAGGTTTTGGACATTATCCGAAATCCACGACCGTATCAATGAAAATATATTTACTCCGAATTTTATTGATGAACTGCACCGATACTGCAGCATGCCCCACAATCATAGAACACCAAACTGAAAAATTCTGCCGAATACGCATTCACGAAATAGCATTCGCGGGATAGTATTCACCGAATACGCATTCAGAATAAACTGCGAAAAGCGGTTTAAAATAATAAACCCGCATATTGATTTATCCGTATAGAAAAACATAAACACTATTCGTATAGACTAGTTATACACTCTCAGGGCGCAATTGCGGAAAGAGAATAACATCACGAATTGACGGATTATTGGTCAGCAGCATAATCAACCGGTCAATACCGATGCCTAAACCGCCCGCCGGCGGCATACCATGCTCTAACGCCGTAATATAATCTTCATCAAGAAACATTGCCTCATCATCGCCGCCGGCACGCTGTGCCACTTGTGCTTCAAATCGTGCCCGCTGATCTATTGGATCATTTAACTCACTAAATGCATTTGCTATTTCCATTCCGGCAATAAACACTTCAAAGCGATCAACAAACCGCGGATCATCGGCATTATTCTTCGATAACGGTGAAAGCTCGGTTGGATACCCGACGACAAAGGTTGGTTGTATGAGAGTTGCTTCGATTTTTTGCTCAAATATTTCCTGTGCAATTTTCCAGATATGTGCTTTCGGTTCAACGTCAACACCGCATTGTTTTGCAGCACTCTTCGCAGCTGCCGTATCCGCTGTTCTGAAATCAATCCCGCTGACTTCATTGACGGCAGTAATTAAATCAAGTTTTTTCCATGGTGCTGAAAAATCAATACTATGATCCTGATAGGTACAATGCATATTTCCAATTATTTCAGATACGGTTTCAGCCACTAATTGTTCACAGAGTTTCATCATTCCCTGATAATCAGAATATGCTTGATATACTTCCAACATGGTAAACTCAGGGTTATGCCGTGTGCTGATCCCTTCATTCCGAAAATTACGATTCAATTCAAATACTTTTTCAAAGCCCCCCACCAGCAAACGCTTAAGATACAGTTCCGGTGCAATTCTGAGATATAAATCACTATTAAGCGCGTTATGGTGTGTAATAAACGGACGTGCCGCCGCCCCCCCCGGGATTGCCTGCATCATCGGTGTTTCCACTTCCAGAAAATTACGTGCTGAAAGGAAAGCGCGTATCGCAGCAATAATCCGCGAGCGTGTACGAAATGCAGTCAGTGCGGTATCATTACTGATAAGATCAAGATATCGCTGACGATATCGTTTTTCAACATCCGTCAACCCGTGAAATTTTTCCGGCAGCGGAAGCAATGATTTTGAAAGCAATACTAATTGTTCAACTTTTATTGTAATCTCACCGGTTCTCGTTTTTAACACCGTACCGGCAACACCGATAATATCCCCTAAATCCAATAATTTAAATATTTCATACTGATCTTCACCAAGAATATCCAAGCGGCAATATATTTGAATAACACCTGTTTCATCTTTTATATTTGCAAATCCGGCTTTCCCCTGTCGTCGCATGAGCATCAGTCGTCCTGCCGTCTGCACTATCGGTTCTTCACCTTCTTTAAATGCATCGCGTGCCTGCATAATAGTATGCTTTTTATCATAGCTGCTCGGATATGGCGAGACTCCCCGTTCCCGTAATTTTTTCAGTTTTAATAATCGTGCTTCACGCAATTCAATTCGTTCTTCAGCCATAGTTATTCCTTATTAGTAATATTTACATGAGTTCCTACTCTATTCATTTGAGAGAAAAACACAAGGTCGAATATGCAGTATTATTTTTGTATAATCATCGTGCCGGCAGTACTGATAATTTTTCGTCGAATTAATTTTGTTCGATTGCCCGCGCGATCTTGTGCCCACAGTATCATACGATGACGTCCATCGGTCAAATAAAACCGTTTGCGGTATATAATCGTATGCCTGTCATTATCAATGCCGACCGGAATAGCAATACCATCAATAGTCAAATGTATATCCGCATCATTAATACCCCGTCCGACATCAGTAATATAAATCGTTGGCATAAACGAACCGGTTGGTATTTTCAATCGTTTTCTTTTATTTGAAATGACAATAACCGGAGCTTTAGTATCATGAAAGACGGCAAAATATCCGAGACGTTTTGTTGCCGCCCTCAATGTATTATTTGATGCACAGTACTGTGCTCCGATGATATTCCAGCATGCATTCACATCATCCCATTGATATACTGCTGTTGAGTTCGGCGGCATATGCTTTTTCATCAGGGAAAACGAGATTGTCATCGGTTCATTTAAATAGACATATGCAGGAGAAACATATGCATATTCTCCGATGCGGGGAAGCGGATCATCGCATTTAAATTCAGACACGTGCGCATCAGCTTGTATATGCACGTCCTGAAAAACCGCTCCGGATGCAAAGGAAAACCGCCATGCTCCATTCGTGAGTATCCCACCGTTCCGAACCGTAATATTCGGTTTCATCAACAATGCAGTGCTCGGTGCATATGGCAACAATCGTAATGAACATTGCAGCGTTGAAACATTCCCGGTAAAATCGCGTGCTTCAATTCTAACATCGTGCAATTGATTGCGCGAGAGCACTTGTGAATTAATAACACCGCCGGAAAATTTCCCATACTTAATAAAATTCATATTTGTCTTTGAAACGCGATCACAAAAATATGCATACTGCGTATTATGCAGTCCGCTATACCGCATATCATACATTAATCCGCCTTTATGATAATCTTCGGTGTATTTAAATTTATCACATTGCATTTTATACACCAGCTTCCCGTCAATAAAACAGCGGAGATCATACACCCCGTCTTTATTCGGGGCATTGACCGTATCATATACCTGCACTTCAAGACGTGCCGATCCGGCAATGGTTATCGGACCGGCTTGCCGCACTGCATAGTGCCCTGAAGTATCTTCACGTACCGGTAAAAAACACGGCTCTGCTTTGTCATTTACCATACTGCCGCTTTTTACCGGCTGAATAATAAGCTGCTGAAAGACCGGCGATGTACTATCAGGTATTGTCGGTAAATAATTAAGCGGATTGACTTCATACCCCCCAACTTTCAACGTTAGATGAAGATGCGGGAAACCAATACCGGTTTCACCGGAATACGCAATAGTCTCGCCTTTTTTAAATCCCCACAGATGCGGCGGGACAAAATAGTACTTCATGCGTGACGGCATAAGCACTTCTTTCAGTATTCGGTGAACGGTTGCCATAGCATGCACCGTATCCTCTGCCGCATGCAAGTGCGCATACACCGATACGGCGCCATCGGTATGCTGCAAGTATACTGCACGACCGTACCCGTACGGCACATCCTTCATTCGTACAATGTAACCGTCGGCAAGTGCACAAACCGGCACGCCAATGCGACCATATGTTTTAAAATCAACCCCGGCATGAAAATGATCATCACGAAACTCACCGAATGTTGCCGATAATTGAGGAGGCAACTGAAGCGGGAAGTGATATGCAGCGAGAAATAAGTATCCGCACAGCACAAGAGCATAAAAAAGAAAATACGTGCGGTTAGTGATAATACGGTTCATCCGTCCAATCCTTAAAAGACATCGAATTATCCGTATAGTTTATTCTTTTATTCTTTCGTACACGTTTAAATAAGGCGAGATCCCCATCTATTCCCTCCCGAATAATCACTAATGAATACTGCTCTCCGCCGGCATCCGATGATACATTATAATTATAGATATCACGAACATCTTTGCCATCAACACGGAAACGATAACTATGTTCACCTTCAGGAAGATTAATAACTACGACCCAAATGTCATTGGCATAATCGTATATAAACGGAGAAGCAAGTGAATCCCAATGATTATATTCACCAATCCACTGAATCGCATGTGCGCCCGATGCATTCGCGGTAAAGAGAACCGGTACATGACCATCAGGAACGAATACTTCAATATAATTAGCGTCCCGTCCATCAGGTGCTGTTTCGATTTTATTGTTTGCCACATCAAGAACTTCAGCATTATTGACGGAAAATCGATAATAGTACTTATGCCCGGGACGGATATACAAAACCGTTTCCCATACAGTGCCCAACGGACGCGCGCGCAGTTTTCCAAAAGTCGGATCCCAATTATTAAAATCTCCAATCACGGAAACTGACGCATCATTATTCAAGGATGGATCTTTGTATACAAATGAAACAGGAATAAATTCAGTTATTTTCGGCGGACCGGAAAATGTTCGCATGACATTTGTTACCAGTAAAACACCGGCTGTTTCATTATATTCAATTTGACGGGTATTCGTATTTTCAGGATCAGTACACCATACACCATCAACATAGTAACGATACAAATACCGCCCACGCGGCAGAAACACTTCACGCATCCAAACACTGTTTTTATTAATATACAGCTGCGAATCGTCCGCGCTCCAATCCCACCCATTCCACGTGCCGGCAACCGCAACACGCCGGGCTTTATTATTATATAATGAGAACATAATACCATTATCAGTCGGATACGGTGATGTCCCCCGCGACGGACCGTAAAAATCATTGTTGATATCAGCAACGTCATACGTCTTGCCAACTTCAACTAATGAAAAACGATCGCCGGTTGTACGATCAATTATTATTGCGGAATTATTCGGGTCACATATCCAATTTCCATCAACATTGTATTTATACCGATAAGGACCCTTCTCAAGAGGGAGTGAAACAAACCATACACCGAACTTATTTTTTTTCAGCGACGTTCGTGTCGGGTTCCAATTATTAAAATCACCAACCAGTGTTACGGTATGAACGGTTTTATTAAAATACGTAAAAACAACACCATTATACCCGTCATACGGTGCTTGTGCATCTTTGCGGTTTTCCTTCGGCGGTATATACACGGCGCGTTCTGAACACTGTACAAGAAAAAGCAGCGCAGTAATAAACACTATAAATAGTTTGCGTCCCATAGGGGTGTACCATAATATACTTTATCCAATATGGCAAGTCCAATGTCCCTCTCATTCACTGAAAAACACCGGCGGGCGACCGGAAGGGATTGATTGACAAATGTACTATTACTTGATACGTTCCCATGCATGATACGCATATCAGTATATACCTTTTTTTTCATCTTTGTATGTAGTATTGCTATCGGTGCACAATCAATACCATTTGAAAGCACTCCTTCCCCTCAGCAAACTAATGTCATACAACCACTCGTTTTATCAAACAACACCAATCACAGTCCTCTTTCCGATGCCGCACCGCTGCAAACGAATCAAGCCCCCAAACGCCTCACGGCAACCGGTAAAATCGGTGTCGTCATGAATGATACAGATGTATGGTCATATCAGCCGATAAATCGCGGCTATCCGCTCGCACAAAAGAATAACCACAATTATACACTGCACGGCACTCAAATACTCACTGATGACGAACAATGGTATCAGTCATTACTTGGCATGTATGGCCTTACCACGGTCATGATGCGTCCGACACGGGATATTTCCGTTGACATTGATATTCGTGCTCATATGAGTGAAGTATTAAAAGCTGATAATATCTATGTTGATGAAGTGCGCATAGCAACTTTTTCATGGGGCGGCGGTTTACTTTTAGCGCAAATCGGACATATTAATCCGTATTTTACCGATTATACACTTGATCTTCGCGGAGCTGATACAAAAAAAGATTTGCTCTTTTACGGCAATGCCGATACCGGAGTATCAAAAACACGCGGTGCTGTTGCGCATTTTCCGATTGGTGCGTTTTTAAAACAACATGAAACCTATATCGGCAACCTTGATTTTTATCTTGTTGCGGGACGAGCTGAAAAAAACTCTGATTATCCCAATGGCGGACAGTATAGTAAAACGATATATCCGGCACTGTCACCGACAACAAATATCATTGTCTATCTTCATCCCGCGCCCGGTGTAAAAGAAATAAAAGAAGACATTCCCAACGGCGCCCTTAATATCAATAAAACCGAAGCTGCGGCATTTCATTACTGGGTAACCATTACTGCTTTTTCTAATACAACCCCAATTGCAACAATTGTTCATGACGGCATTATTGCATCACCGTATACCGGTTTCATTGATCTTGACGAAGAACGTATTTTAATTTCCGCACAGATATCTTCTGTCATTCCGGGAACAACAAAATATATCATTGAATGGTCAGACAAAGACCCCCATGCCGCACCGGCATTATATTTAAATTGTCTGCGTCTGCAATGGCAGCCCGGCGATTATTGCACCATCGGCGGTTCATACGTCAATCTTCATCATGACATTAAATCATTTTACTATCGTGATGAATATCGCCGCCCGATAATGCATAGCGAACTTCTCGGTTCTGATATCTCTTTAAACCTTCCAACCGGCACAGATCTTAAAACAGAATACGCCCATTCACGCTATCAATGGGATAACCGAAAAAAACCGAATACAATACCATTTATTGAAGGAAATATTTTTTATATTAAAGGAACACAAAAATTTGAATATGATACCTGCCGCCTTACCGGCAGTATAAACTATCGTGATATGTCTCCAAATTATGCTTTAAATATATACGACATTCGGTATGTCCGTGTTCTTGCTGATGATACCAATAATAACGGCATTTGGGATTATGAAGAAAGAAATTTTGCCATCGGACAGCACGGCTACGGCAGCGCTATTGACGGACTGTGGACTAATGCAATCGGACTTCACGCAGGTGCTTCATATTCCTATGATTACCAAAAAGATTATCAAAGCACATTCCTAATAACGAATATATGGTGGACCAATAAAGTAGCTCCGATACAAGAATATACCGAATGCCGCGTGCCCACACCGGGACTTGACACCGATTGCATTGTACGCCATTCAATGAAAATTTCAGGCGGCTACAATAAACTATTACTTTCAACACTTGAATACTATATGGAATTATATCACTGGAATAGAGCCGGTCTCGTTTTAACCTGCGAACTGACTCCGACAATCGCATGGCTGAAACCGACCATTACCTATTCCGAACCAACTGCCGTTGCTCATCTCGGACCCGGTAATGCTGATGTTGAAGAACGGCTGATTAATCCGCGCCTTGATATTATCGGTGTAACATGGTGGTGGCTCAGACTGGATGCCTTTACAGATTATCGTTATTATGAAAACAGATGGTGGGAAGGACTGCCGTATCAAACACCGATACAAAATCCGGCAACAGGCAACCCTGTTAGTTTTGGCGGTCAAACAACGACTGATCTTGCGTATAACGGAAAACTCAGCATTATGCAATGGGGAACAACGCTCTCCGCCGCATATGGTGAAGATTTATTTAAAGGCAATGAATCAGAAACACAATCTGCTCTTGACTATAAAGTCTGGCATTACAAACTGCAAGCAGAGTATAAACTCACGAAATACACCAGCGCATTTATTTATTATTATCAATGGGTTCTTGGATTTGATAATCCCGTATATGCAAACGAATATGACTTCAGTTGGAAAGCCGTTGCCGGTGAGCTGGCAATTCATTTTTAACGATACCCCTCTTCTGTCGTGTATACTCAGACATCGTATCCTTTTCCCTCCATGCCAACCCGCATTGTGTACAATGCAGCGGTTTGCAGAACTGGCGATATAAACGTATCATCCCCTGCTGCTGATAGGCTTTTGTAATAAAACACCGTGCAATTTTTTCAGTACGATATAATTGTCTGCTGATACGTCGAATAATATAATTATCATGCATTTTCGGATAATTGGCGTACAGTCGAATCGCCTCACGCAATAATGCCGTATCCGAACGATATACACCATAAAATGCTAAAATCGGAATAAAAATATTATGGGTTAGTGAATTAATAGTCCCCTGACTGAATTGATGTTTTCCGGGTGAGCTGAAAAGAATGCGTATACATTCACGAAATGAGTGCGCATCACCACCGGTACGACGTGCAATAGAAATCAACTCATTCAATAATCCAACAGGTATTGATTTATATAGACACTGTGCCAGTATAATCAATCGGCGCTGCGGATATGTTGTCGGATATAGTCTATAAAGATTCCAGTCAGTCGGACGCAATGCGCCCCCCAGTAATTTAGGAAACAGACCGTCTGTTTCGGCAGGACTGAAACCTGCTATTTTCAAGAATTGATTTTTAAGATCAGTTCCGGTCATACCTTTTTTCTGCCATACCCGCCGAATCGTTTGATATGACGTATGACGTGCAATATGCAGATAATTTTTCACATTATATGGGATTCCCATTTGATACATAAGCAGTATGTAGAGCACTTCCTCTAAATCGCAATAAAAATCATCAGGATTCTTGTGCGCATAGGTTTTCAACCACGCTAATGATTGTAATCGTGCCGGACCCGGCCAGAAATCAGGAATTCGGTTCACTTTAATTCTAAATCGTTCACGCGCTAAAGCATAAATAATCTTACCCGTCTGTGCCGTTCCATACACCGGATCTAAACCCAATGCATAGCAGGGCAAATAATGCTCGGTAGTCAACTGCTCAGTACGAACTGCTCGTGCATGAGAAACCCGCATATACTCTTTCAGAACAAGTATCGGTGCTCCTGAAATATCTTCACCGGGTTTTGGAGTTGCATATACAACATGAAGAATAACATTATTGTACAAAGATGAAGTATGGTGACAATGGCGTTTCCAATCGGATGCGGCGACATGCAATTCGACATCACCCTGCTTGATTCTGCCGTTGATAACCAGTTTTGCTCCCTGAAAATCAGGTCCGCAGTTAATATTAAAATGTCCGGGGTATATTACACGAATAGTGAACCCGTCAATAGTTTGTAATATCGGCTGTGTAAAACGCTGTTGTGCCCAGATAGCGTATAACTCTTTTTCGTACATAGTTCCTCAGAACTATAAACAAAAAAAACATGCATAATCTGACAGCGATACAGTTTTTTTATGCTATTGCAGGCTCTTTCTTATGCTCCGTATCCCGATATACTTCTCTTTCGGTTTTATCAGAAGAAATACACGGACGGTAAAAATATGTTCCGAATAGATCATCACAGACTACATCAATATCATTGATAAATGCGGAAAAATATTCAACATCCAATGCAAGAACATTTTTAAACAACTGCTCGCACTGTTTACGGGCAACAACTTCATCTTCGTTATTCATATGTTTTTCAATAATTGAAGAAGTATACCAGTTTAAAATATCCGGACGAACACAAATTGATGCGCGGCTGTTTTGTGCAGGAGCAGCCTCCCTCTTTTGCTGTTGTAAAAACATCTCCGATTCTCCTTATTTAGTCAGTTTCTATGTCGGACGTTATGAGCAATAAGTTAATTGTTTTATTGCCTTTGTACAGCAAAAAAATCCTTTTTTTTGTTTTTTTTTATTATCTCCCGCTATATTAAAATCGCCGCCGTACATACTATTTCATAATCCATTTTCTTTACTATTTTATATGCCGGGTTCTCCGTATTATCCCGGCATCCGATAGACCGCGGCATTATTCAAGATAATCACTGCAACAAACAATGATAATAATTCATTCTATTGATAATGACACTCTATATCGACTATGCCGGCTTTATAACTACTTGATAAATCTGCGCTCCTTATTTATACTCATCCTCGCATTGCATATACCGGCATTCACGATGCACGGATAATACATTATCAGGAGTGTTATTTATGAAGCAATACCAATCGTTACCGCTTTCAAACGCCCATCGCTTAATCAACCACGGACCGGTTGTACTCATTGCTACACGCAGTAAAAAAGGCATCTACAATATCGCACCGGTTGCATGGCACAGTCCGGTCAGTAAAGACCCGCCGCGGCTTGTTATTGTACTAGGCAAACGTCATGCCACAACCGATGCTGTTTTGCATACGCAGCATTTTGCAGCTTCTATCCCCTCAAAAAAACAAGTCTCTCTTGTTGCACAAACAGGAAAAGCATCAGGCAATGATATTGATAAGTTTTCTGATTTTTCAATATCGTCATTTCCTGCCGCATCAATTGACGTACGTATCCCTCATGATGTTATCGGATATCTTGAATGCAGGGTCGAGACAAAAATCCCTGCCGGAAACGTCATCCTTTTTATCAGCACTATTCTCGGGGCATATGTAGATAACACCGTGTTTAAAAACCGTTTATTAGTAGAAAAAGAAGAAGCAAAAACACTGCATCATTTAGGTGACAATTATTTTGCAGTGCCGGATAATAATATTATTATGTGATTATCAGTATATTATGAACTGCAACGCCCTTTTATACTTCATCAGCATTGGAAGGTTCACTGTCATGACACAATCCGGCAGATGATAAAAGAATGATAATATCTTCCGTTATTTCAGTAACAAATTGATGTAAAAAATTTTCACGATCTTCAGAACTCGGTATTTTCCGTAATTCATCTAAAAAATCATCAAACTTAGCGTGCACTATCTGCCGAATAAGATCTGCACGAATATACCCGCGTGTTTCCGTTTCACACAACCCGCCGACAACCGACTCAACGTGATTGAGCATATCATCTATGGGAACCGTTGTGTCCAGCCATTCTGCTGTTTTATTATATTGTTCGCGTATTTTATTTTTCACCGCCGTACATCCTACTGAATCAATAGCATTTCCGGTTTTATACACACTCAAATATATATGCATCAAACCAACCGGCACTCTATCTCTGTTGTATTAAGATAATCGGAAAATAAAATTATGCAAAAATTTTACTGCCTGTACGACCGGATAAAATTACGAAAAAGTGTTGACAATGTCCCTTACAATGCTATATTTGTGCGCTTATAATAATAAAGTCGGGTTTATATCCGGCATAGAGTATTATTATTGAAATAACGGTCATTAGGTATATTTGTATGAAAACAACACATTTAAACAGTGAAACTATTCAGCGAAAATGGTTTATCGTTGACGCAGCAGGGAAAAGTGTCGGTCGCTTAGCAACACGGGTTGCCGCTATTCTTCGCGGTAAGCATAAACCGGCTTTCTCACCGCATTATGACTGTGGTGATAATGTCATTATTACTAATGCTGCACATATCACGTTTACCGGAAAAAAAATGCAGGATAAAATGTATTTTACCCACTCCGGTCATCCCGGCGGCGGAAAAACGATCAATGCTGAAACCTTGTTGGCAAAAAAACCAACTATGATAATTCAACACGCTATTCGCGGAATGATTCCGCATAACCGATTAGGACGACAAATAATGAAAAAGCTTAAAGTTTACAGCGGCACTGAGCATCCGCATACTTCACAAAAACCAGAAGTGCTGGAGGTTTGATTATGGCAGCATCATCAACATCATATAATGGAACAGGTCGCCGAAAAACCGCAGTTGCCCGTATTCGGCTTGTCAGCGGTACCGGTGATATTATCGTTAATGGGAAAAAATACGAAAACTATTTCGGTCGAAAAACCGATCAAATGATTATCAGACAGCCTTTAGAACTGACCTCTACCGATAAAAGTTATAATGTATTGGCAAATGTAAATGGCGGAGGATTATCAGGTCAAGCCGGCGCGATTAAACACGGTATTGCCCGTGCTTTGCTGCAAACAAACAGCAAGTTTCGTAAACCCCTGCGTGATGCCGGATTCCTGACACGTGACAGCAGAATGGTTGAACGAAAAAAATACGGGAAACGCGGCGCACGTCGAAGTTTCCAGTTCTCAAAACGTTAATACTACATCTCCAAATAAACATACTACAATACTTAAAAACCGGCATTACGCCGGTTTTTTTTATTATACATTACAGTAACGCTTATTACTGTTAATCAGTATCAATAACCGATTGAATACGTTTTATACAGCGTTCTTTTCCCAGCAACTCCATAACATCAAATATTCCCGGGCTCACGAGTTTTCCGGTCAGCGCAACTCGAACCGCATGCATAAGTGCACGCGGCTTTATACCGGTCTTGTCGATATATGTTTTGAACTGTATTTCCAGTGCTTCGGCACAGTATTCTTTCGGTGCTTCCAATAACGGAATCACTTCAGGTAAAAAATCCTGTGCAGAGACTTTGACAATTCCTTTTTCCCATGCTTTTGGCTCGTATTCAATTGTTTCAATAAAAAAATAATCCGCATACCGAATAATGTCATGCGGGTTTTTTAAGCGCTCGCCAATTGCCCGAATAATCCCCTCTATCCATATCATATCTTCTTGTGAAAGTTTTCCGTCGGAAATCAGCCCCTGTTCGCGCAACACCGGCATAATCAGTTCAATACGCTCCTTTGGTGAATACTGCTGAATATAATGAGCATTCAGCCAATTCAATTTTTGTATATCAAATAGTGCGGGGTTTTTACTGACTTTCTCAAGCGAAAACTTTTCGATAAGGTCTCCCATCGAAAACAATTCTGTTTTATCATCAAACCCCCATCCGAGCCGTACAAGAAAGTTAATCATTGCTTCCGGTAAATACCCGTCAGTAATATACTGCTCAACGGATGTCGCTCCATGACGCTTTGAAAGGCGCGCTCCGTCCGGTCCTAAAATCATCGGGACATGCGCGAACTGAGGCGGTGTTAAACCAAGTGCGGTATATAATAAAATCTGCCGTGGAGTATTATTCAAATGATCATCGCCGCGAATGACATGGGTAATACCCATCGCCGCATCATCAACAACACAGGTCAAATTATACACCGGCATTCCACCGGTGCGGGTTATAATAAAATCCTGCACTTGCACTGATTCAGCAGGAAAGACTTTTTCTCCATGTATTATATCAGTAAATGCAACATCCGCTGTTTTTGTTTTCAAGCGAATGCAATAGGGCCGCTTCGCTTCAAGCCGTTTATGCACTTCATCTTCAGTCAAATGACGGCACGTTCCAGGATATTTATAGTACTGTTTTTTCTTCCGTGCAGCTGCTTTATCAGCTTCCAATTGTTCAGGCGTACAAAAACAACAATACGCTTTATTATCGCGTAAAAGAGATCCGACAGCAGCAGCGTAGTGTTCGGTACGCTGTGATTGAATATAGGGGCCGCATTCTCCGCCTCCCTCAGGACCTTCATCAGGATGAAGACCAAGCCAATTCATTGACCGTAGTATTGCTGTCTGCGCTTCATACGTTGAACGTTCTTTATCAGTATCTTCAATACGAAGAATAAATGTTCCGTTATGGCGCCGAGCATAGAGATAATTAAAAAGCGCTGTCCGTGCACCGCCGATATGAAGATAACCGGTCGGAGACGGAGCAAACCTGACTCGAACGGGTGTACTCATGTATATTCCTTATATGATAAAATTATGCGGGGAGTATAGCAAATAATATAAAGTGCGTAAAGATGAGTTTAAAATATTCTATTTTGATTATACTGTATTATGCAGGAAGCATAGATCACGCTTACAATAGATCGGTATACATAAAACAATAAAGATGCCGATATCTGATTATTATGCGTCAGCAATAATCTTCTTTGCCTTTTCCTGTTGAATCGGAAATAAGTTTTCAGGAACATGCTCTGACCCTAAGGCTTTAAAAACCATATAACGAGCACATTTTTCAAATTCGCCCTTACAATACTTACTTTTAAATAATTCCGATTGAAGCGGCATATTTTTCATCTTATTGTTAAAAAATATACAATTTTCGAGACATTCACAATGCGCCATAATTATAATCCTCCGGTAAATATATAAAATACAATCATTCGGCAATATAACGCTGAAAAATTCTTTCGTATTATATCACCAATCCATGTATTGTGTACAGCACAATATACGGTATAAAAGAGACTTCAAATAATTGTGATACTCATACTCTTACCACTCAATAATAAAAGTATCAGAATCACCGCCGCTTGAACGAGTTGATTTGCTTTCATCAAGTGTTACTTTAGCAAGCATGGAATCTGCCGGTTTATATCGTTGTGCCATTGATTCAATAAGACCATGGTCAAATGCGGTCGGGTATGGATTATAGCACTCCATACTTGCTTTACGATCACCAATTTTTGTATATTTATAATATCCGATCTCACCGCCGCGATTATTCATCTGATAAGCGGTATTCAACATACCAAGAGCCGATTCAATACTATCAATGTTCGGCGGAAATTTTGCATTATCAAGAATAGTTTTTCCGATGACTTTTACCGTTACCGGTCCGATTTTTTCGTAAATATATTTAAATGCTTTTAAAAAATCTTTCTGTACATACCACTTATCCGGCTGCAAATCTTTAATGCCGTTTTCCGCAAGTATTCTTATTGCCAAACTCTTCATACTACCCATTCCGGCAACAACCGATAAAATTGCCTGTCCGATAACTTCAACCTTCTCATCAAAAGCTACAAATTGCGCCATGATACATACTCCTTTTATTTACTAGTTTCATCGAATAATAAAACGTATCGATTCCCGAATGATAACAGTATAAAATCACTCAACAATATAAAGCTGAAGAATTCTTTTCGTGTTGCACCACTAATGTCTTTATTGTGCAGCATACGAAATACATACAATAAAGAAACCTTGAATAATTACAGTAATCATACTGCTACCATTCAATAATAAAAGTATCGGAATCACCGCCGCTTGAACGATTTGATTTGCTTTCATCAAGGCTTACTTTACCCCGTATGGAATCTGCCGGTTTATAGCGCTGTACCATTGATTCAATTAAACCATGATCAAATGCGGTCGGGTATGGATTATTACACTCCATACTTGCTTTACAATCGTCAATTTTCGTATATTTATAATACCCGATCTCACCGCCGCGATGATTCAAATGATATGCTTTATCCAATAAACTCAGTGCATCTTCAAGAGTATTAATCTCAGGCGGAAATTTTGCATTCGTAATAATAGCTTTCCCGATAACCTTCAGTGTTACCGGTCCGATTTTATCTGAAATATTTTTAAATGCATTAAGCCAATCTTTTTGCATATACCAGTGTTCCGGCTGCGGATCTTTGATCCCATTTTCTTCTAATATTCTCAGCGCTAATGCTTTCATACTGCCCATTCCGGCAACAACTGATAGAACTGCTTGCCCGATTACCTCAACTTTATTATCAAATGGTACAAATTGTGCCATGATCAACACTCTTTCATAATATAATAATATCTTTAAAGTATACGTAAAATCCGATACGTCAAGCGTTTAATCATTTCGGAGCGATTACAGCGAGAAAAAACGATATACAAATAATTCTTTGTGTAAATTTTTGTATTTTACTGAAAGACGGTGAATAATTGCATATTTATTTATTATTTGATGATACTATTGTTGCATTGCCGTTCCCTCAATGAAACTACATCCTGTATGATATGAAATGCAATAACACATTAAATTGACATTATTCGTATATGTGATATATTTAAGTATATAGAGTGGGGGATAGCTTCTGCTATTGTATTGGTATTAACAGCATATATAACACAAACCTGTTTAGTTTCAATATAGATATAGACTCTTCTAATACTGCAGAAGCAGTATTGATCATTTAAAATAAATCTTGCAAAATAGATAAATATATCAATAATTCACCTATACTAGTACAGAAGTATTTATAATTTATAGTATACGTATTGAATACATCACATAAAAATAAATAATTATTGGAATACTATATGTCGGTTATAAAAAAACTATTATTGCTAGCATGTGCCGGTGGTATTGGAACACTTTCGCGTTTCGGGCTTACTTCCTTTGTCAAACATATCAGCAAATATGAAATCGCCGTTGGAACACTGGTGGTGAATCTATTAGGTGCTTTTCTCGTTGGATTGCTCTGGGCAGTTGCCGAAAAAGGGCTGCAATTCAATGATGAAATTCGATTTTATATTTTTGTCGGATTTTTTGGTGCATTTACAACTTTCTCAACATTTATGCTGGAAAGTGTTTCATTGTTTCAAAACACCCACTCTATATATGCAATCGGCAATCTTCTTGTTCAAAATGCAGCAGGAATCGGTTTGGTAATGGCGGGGCTGTATATCGGAAACATTATTGCCCGCTAAACCCTATATATACTCATGAGATATAGTGTAATACTAAAAGTATCCCCGTTACACAGACGGATCAATCGAGAGTTCCCATAATCCCGAGGCATGAGAAAACCCTTCATCTTTGAAAAACATCCGAGCAATACGATGCCGCGGGTGAACATCAGCGATAAGTGTTGTTACATTATACTGTGCTGCATGGTGTATCAGTTCTATTAAAAGTTGTACGGGAATATTATTATTTTCATGCGAACCGTTAAACGCAAGCTCATTTATTAATCCAATAGGTCCATGATGAAATAACGTATTATACATAACAACACTTATAATACCATTGAGTGTGTTTTCTTCTTCGGCAATCAGTGCACAATAATTATCGGTATCGAGTATAACCCGAATGTTTTCCTCAATACACGACGGATTGCATACCGGTTTATAGGTTGTATAACACTGCGGATGATCAATAAGAAGAGCAAGAATATCCGGCATATCAGAATAGGTCGCCGGGCGAATTTCAAGTGCCATTCTTTACTCCATATATTCCATACATCTTCCCATATAAAAATCAGCGGTTTCCGGAAAATCCTTCCGCAATTTCATAAACCTATAAAATGCTTCATTATACGCTGCAATATGATAATAACTATAGGCAAGCAGCAGTTCCAAATGTTTATCGTCACTTTCACTTAACTCTTTATGCTCACGCAGCCAGGTCATAAAAACAATTGCATCATGATGTTTATTCCGAGCATAGAGTTTCGTAACACAAAATGCATACTGTTCCTGCGTTGTAAAATTATTGGTAAACCACGCGAATGAACCCGGTTTTAAATTGGTATCAACGGCAACAGTTTCATGAATATTGGTTTTTTCTGTTTTCCCGGCATCAGTATTATCAGCAGACCTTTGTTCAGTTGCTGCAGATGTGTTTGTTAAAGCGACAGCAGCATTTGATACTGCGTGTTGTTCTTGCCACTTACGATTTGAAAAATAAGTATTAAGCAATGTTGCATTAGTCGCCCATGCCAACGGGACGCTCTGTATACTATAATTGGTAACGGCAATCGTATTCTGATTTGTTTGTCCATTGGATAATACAATATGTATATTGCTGATTAATATATTCGTTCTGTCAATGAGAACATTCGTTACCGGCTGCGGAATATAATTTGATACAATAGCCATTCCCTCAACACCGATATTTGTTTGTATTATGAGTACCTGCTGTGTAGCAATGCTCCAATTATCAGGTAACGGCGGCCATCTTCCAAAAATCACCTCATCCGTCAATGAAGTTACTCCCAATACAAGTGGTGTTGTCTCACCATTCCAGAGTGTTGTCATAACAGCATAAAAGTAGCGTCCGTCAGGGACTTCCGTATCAATATATTCTTCAACATTATCACCGACTATTCCCAATGCCGGCGGAATAAGATCATTCGGTCCGAAATCAATAATATTCGTTGCACGAAATACCGTATACGTTGTATCCGAAAGAGGAATATCCCGCCATGCAATACGCACGGTTCGGTTTTCAATATCCTGCTGTGCCTGTACTGACTGCGCATCAATGATTGACGTATCATACTCAATTGATACCGGCTCTTCCATATACCCTTCACCTTTTTTCATCTTTAACAGCGGTTTATCGTCTTCACCAACACTCACTGCTGCAAAATAGTATTTGCCGGGCGGACGAATTTTTACAACGGTCTCCTGTTGTCCGGCACTCGTTTCAGCAATTAACTTTTCATCTTTAAGTTTTTTAACCGAATCAATGATTTTTGTATCCATATAAATTTTATACCGTGTTTTCGTATCAGAATCAGAATAAATACGGATAGTATACGTATCCGCTTTCTCCCCTGCGGCAACATTAATATTTTGAACCGGTCGTGTTTTCGCCTGCACTCCAATCGGCACTATAAACATGACTACCATGAATATAATCATGCAAAAATATTGTATTCGTTGTTTCATCGTTTCTTTCCTTTGACTCTAAATATTGGTTATCAGAAAATCAACAAGCTTCTCCATACCTTCCAGTACCATTGTTTCGATAGTCTGTGTATTAAAACTCTTATAGTGCATTTTTATTTCTTTACTGAACGTTAATTCCTGTTGATCAATCGTACCACTGATATCCAGTTTTATTTTAATATATTCATCAATAGTATTCGGATTAATCCATAGTGAAAACAATGCATTTCCCGCCGATTCACCATACTCAATCGGCAATGCATATCGCAATGTCTCAGAATCATGACGGTTTTCAAGTAAATCATGATACCGGATATTTACCTTTTTAAAAAATGCTTCAATAGCATACTTCAAATCAAGAATAACATTTGATGATTTTATTACATCAATCTTTTCTATATGCAATTCATAAAACGTCTTTTGACCGGGTTTCAATACAACCTCTTCAGGAGGCGGCGCCATTTTCATGCGTAATTGTTGTGCTTTGCTCTCAATTAATTCAAGAATATGTTCAAATGCCATAATCTGCCTTTCTCATTATTGATAAATCATTATACATTATATATATACAGCATTATTGTACTTATCGGAAAAATAAACCTATAATATTGAGGTATTGAAAAAAAAATATTGACAAAGTACATTCAAAATGCTATATTTTTGTATAGTTATAGTGTGTGTAGTAATAGGGAAAATCACACTGAAAGGAGTAAATTATGAAACATGCATATTCACAACATTTCGGTTCATTTTATATCAATCGCGATGATGAACGTCTTCCGGGAGGATTATACGAAAACTCAATTTCACAAAGTGAACTTGAGTTGATTTCGACCGTAACAAAAATGTTTGACGGAACGGTAGTAAAGTTTCTCGGGCGTGATGAAACGGCCGTCAGAAAAGCTTCTTAATCAGTTGCATGATCTTTCGATGGTTTAACCGCACGATGTAAAGAAACCCTGTCTTTTTCAAAGATATCCATAAGATACGGCGGGCGGACATAACGATGGTACCGGCGAGCGATCCCCTCCTGCATGTGTAAAAGTTTTGAATAGGCTTTATCATATGCATGCTCACGGTCCTTTTTCCGTTCCGCTTTGCCGTCTTTTATTATTTGCTTCACCAACTGATGATATTCAAGGGCATCTAACTCAGCAGCACAATTCTTCCGTGCGGTCTGCATTAACCCGAGCTCTTCAAGTGCAAAACGATAATCACGTTCCAGTATTTCCTCTTTATCAGTAATGTACTGCACCGACGTTCTGAATTGCAACTCATTAAATAATTGATATAAATTCATTTCCAGTATTCGAAGGAGTGCAACTTTTGAATATTCGTGTCCTGTTTTTTCTCGTATCGTTATTAATAAATTTGAATAATTCATTTTGTATTGACGCCATTGCACTGCACATACTATCGTATATTCAGTATCGGAATTTCCGATAACCGCCGATTCCGCACTTGACGCATGATCATAAGATTTCTGTATCCCCATTTTCCCATCGACCGCACTCAGTGAAGAATATTGTATAATCGGATATGGTTTTACAATATCAGCAGGAAGTACTACATGAATCGGATTTTTTCCGGATATAGCATTTCGTTTTAATTCTTGTTGAATATTTTCAAAAACTGCTGCACACGAAATAATAATTCTTTTATTTTTACCGTGCGGAAAGATAAGATATGCATTAATATCAATACCGTCTGTTGTGCAAATACTATCACAATAATCAATCAGTCGTGTATCAATGACCGCCGGCATTTCAATAACCGGTTTCTCCCAATAACAAATATATGAAGTATTGCCCGATACCATAACCCAGGCATGCATCCGGCATGAATACGTGCTTTTTGTAATAACCGCATCTGCGGGCACCCACCATCGCGCACGGGCATATGAAAACTCCTGTGGGACAATATCAACTAACTCCCCATATACTGCTGTGCAGATATTCCCGCCTTTTAATCGATACCATTTCTGATTGATATAAATCTGATGCCCTGCAGCTGATTTTGGTTTAAGACATTTCCGTAGATCTGATTTTATTGCAATGCCGCTGACATGTACACAGAGCATTCCGCTGTTATGTGCACCGATAATTTTTACCGATAATGTTGTTTTAATCGCTTCGCCACTACTGAGCACAACCGGATGATACTTACTTCGGGGATTACTCTGAATTG
>Ga0256845_1000923_pt1 | contig 25182 bp, 9 predicted proteins | sample RiftiametaG_FD_189101 | JGI IMG/M metagenome (GOLD analysis project Ga0256845, IMG submission 189101) | Tube worm associated microbial communities from hydrothermal vent at the East Pacific Rise, Pacific Ocean - Riftia | ecosystem: Host-associated > Annelida > Integument > Unclassified ... | reverse complement strand
ATTTTGCAACGGGTGAGTATGATATGCAGGAAACTAATGTTGTGAATTTACCAATTGATGCGACTTCGACTGATGTTGTATTGACACCTGCTGCTTCGGCATCTGGAACTGGAAACGACTTGTTTGTACTCATGATTGAGTTCTTTCAAGAAGTGAATGGTAATCAATACACATTGAAGAATGGTGCGTATAATGCGTTGAGTATTGTTGATGTCCAATAAAATTGAAGGTATGAAAAAAAGAAAATTCAAAGATGGAGAGTTTAGTGATAAATTGAAATCGTACTTCAAAAGATGTGGACAAGACACTCCCCCATTTTTCAAGAAATTGAGAATTGCGGGACTTGTGATTGCAGCTGCAGGAGCAACTTTGTTAACAGCACCGATAGCTCTTCCAGCGGTAGTGATTACTATTGGTGGTTATTTGACAGTTGGTGGTGCGGTAGCAACGGCAATGAGTCAAGCGGCGATTGTTGACCCTTCGACAAGCTCAGGGTCCGACTGTTTGGATTCAGGAGACAAAAAATAGACTTATTATGACAGGGCATCATATTGAAAATGATACGATTGTCGGAACAGTCGGTGGAACGGTTCTTTCCATTATTCCGTCTTTAGACAATGCGGATATTTATAGAACTATGATTCTGGCTACTGTGGGAGCAGTGGCCAGTTTTTTAGTAACGCAAGTACTAAAGTGGATAAAAATGAGAATCAAGAAGTAACCCTTCGACCCTTCGAGTGCCTCAGGGTACGTTAGGACTGGAGAATAGGTTGAGTTTATTAATTATTAAAATAGGAAACATGCAAAAACAAGAAGTTTTAGACGTGCAAGTCAAAGCGTGCAGACGACCAAGATTCAAAGCGGGATCTGACCTTTCGGGGAAAGTGAATCGTTTAGTTCTTAACATTGATCAAACGGTTGATGGAGATAAAGAATGTGTTGCGGTGAATCTCAAATGGGTGGAATCTGCTGAAGCAAATGATTGCGACGGAGAAATCTAAATTGAGAAGTGTTCAATAGAAAGGGGTATCAGAAATGGTATCCCTTTTTTTGTTTTTAAAGCGTGGGTTTTGGGTTCGATTTTTCGTTTTAAAGGCTTGCTAACGAAAAATAGAATCGATATCAAATATCCCTTTGAAACGTAAAATTGAGCAAAGGAAGTGGAGAGTAACGGAACTGACGTATTTCGACAGGCTCAATAACCTCATTTCGGCATTTCGGCAGGCTCAATGACCGACGATAAACTCAGTGCAACGCAAGCTCAATGACTGTAGATAAACTCAGGTTCAATGACCACGACATACTTCGATAAACGCAGTAAGTACTGGCTCAATGAACTGGTTATATTGTATAATAATGAGATTTGCACCATTTATAGAGCTCAATGTACATTCTTCTTTTATTGCCGTAAGGAAGTTCTATAGCCATTTGTTTAATGTATTTAGCTTGATTTATAAAATCTGTTTTGAGAAGTCTTGAAAGATAACTTTTGATAATTGCTGGATTTGATTGGTAAGGAATGCCTATGATTTCTTTTTTCATATTTTAAATTATTTACTTGAGTTTTTTACTTTACCTAGGCATCAATAAGTATGAAAGGAGGAAATAGACAAGGTTTTTTGTCTAAATACTACCTGTAAGGTGGAGATTTGGATAAAAATCAAAGACTTGACCTTGACAATTTACGAGTGAAGACTATTTTTGATGAAAGTAAAGACTAAAGAAGTTGAAATGGAATTGAAATGTGAAATAGATGTTCATCAATTACGGCCAGTTGATAAACTATTTCCTTAAAGAAAACGCAGGATTCAAGTTCTAACAGAAACAGATTATTTAAGGAACTAATTTTAATTAAAAACTCATTTTTCATTTCCACTTTTTTTTGCCAGAGCAGAAAAAAAAGTTCGCAAAAAAACTGCTCTTTGCGCTGTGATTTTTCCACTCCTCACTTTGCATGAAACACGACATTTTCACGGATCCTGACGGCTAGCTCTAATGTTAGCGTGTTTCATTTTAAGTTTGTCATTCCAAAAACAAGGCGCGGGGTTCTCGCTTCGAAATTTTCATTTGTTTTATAAACTGAAAATCAATGTGAAATTCTTAAAAGGAAAAGGTGCCTACAGCAAGAGAGTGAAAAGGAGAGAAAGAATGCAGTGTAACGGAATGATTTTCTTGACTTTTTGTGCGAGCCGACTGCGAGTTGAGCAAGGGTGGGAGTTAGGAAATAATAAGGCTTTAGCCGTTTATAGGAACGACCTATGTAGGAGAGAAGTTTTTGGCAGTTTACGAAAAAACTGAAAGAACTACACAAGGGGTGGCGTGTGTTTTTGTATTTCGACAGGCTCAATGACCGTCTATAAAAAAATGTATGTAGGAGAAGTGGGGTTTTGCTAGGCGGAACGAAACGTAGTGTAGTGGCGAATAGGTAAACCCTAATGTGAGTAAAGAAGTGGTACTGGAGTTTACGAACAGTGCTACTGAACAATATGGCTAACAAAAACCATGACACCCCGAAGCCCGCCGCGATTAGCAGGCGAGCCAAATTAACAAGTGGCGTTGGATGCTAATAGCTGTATGAATGCATGACGTCAGGAGTAAATAAAATACTGCTATGCAGACAAGATAGCCACGACTGAGAGACGCACGGAGCGTAATGAGTAAAACAAGTGACTGTGAAGCTGGTGAAGTATGAACTTGCTTGAAAGGAGTGTTGAAAACAAGTATGGCGCCCTACTGGACGACACTTTGTATATACTTGTTTTTATGTTTTGCAAATAAAGTGAGTACGGAAAGAAGTCCGCTTTTCCTTTATCAATCATTTATAGTTGATAAAATCTTAGTGTATCGAGAAATAACCATGCCATGTAATGCTTCTAAAATTGTAGGCTCTTGATTGCTAGGAGGATATGCTAAGAAGAAAATATACGCAGATTCAAGACCCTCCTTCCCTTTCTTGTATTTTGAAATATATTCCTCTATTATCTGTGATTTTTCGTACTTAATTCTATTGAATTTCGTTTTTGATATTTGATCTTTTTTAATCAATACATGGAAAGGTTCATATTCTTGAAATTTTGTATTCTTGCTTTTGATGCCTTCGTATAATTTGATCAAATAATTATTTGAATCTAACCTAATCAAGTTTTTCCCTCCTTTTCTAAAATCAAGTTTTGCATAATAAATCCGCAACTCCCTCGAAGGAACATTGTTCGAAGCAATTACGTTTAGAAACAATTTGTAATATTCTTTCTTTGTACCAAGTAAGTTTAATTCTACATCACGGTTGTATGGGCAACTCAAGTAGAAATCCACAATTTGGTTAATTGAGGTGACTACTTTATTAGATTTTTTTTCATCGCTAAACTCATCAACAAAATTTCTTCTCTTACTGACTCCTTCCACTTCACTTGACTCTTCAATTCTTTTCTGAATTTTATTATCGACATTTGGCTTGATATAAACTCTCAATCTCGAGGGGAATTCCATTTTAACCAAATCAGAATGAGACAATCTACCTGTGTATCCTAATTTTAAGAAGTCTAGAAAAGAAGAATAGGTGCATTCCGAAGAGTGTTCAATATTCCTGATTTTAAAATATGGCCTAGGTTTATTTTCACGTTTGAAGGAACACGGAATTACAGGAACTCCACAATTGTCACCTGCACAAATGAACTCAATATTTTTTGGATTATCGATATTCCTTAAGTCTTCTGCGTCAATCAGTTCTCGACTGTCTTTGAATTTTGCCTGGTTCATATATAAATGTTTAGTTTTTATTCGTTATGCTAATAGTGTTTCTAATTTCGGCATTTCGACAGGCTCAATGATCTTGGCTCAATGAGCATTAGTTCATTGGTGAGAAAAACATCTCTACTTTTTGAAATATGGTTTGCATAATCAAGAATTGAAGAAATTAAACATTACGTCTCTGACATTTGCGGGTTGACCATTTTTCTTTGGGTGGTTAGGGTCGAATTGTTTGCCATGGATGCATTTGTATTCGAAATTGCTGTGGTAACGTGCATTGGAACCGTTTAGTTGTTTTCGTTGTTCTGGTGCACCAATTACCCAATCATTTTCAGACTTGAAGGCTAACCATAGGAGTTTATCTAGGCCGTTTGCTAATTTTCGTTTGATCCATTTATCGACAAGGACGCCGTCATAATCTCCTACCATTGCTTTGAAATAAACCACCTTTATTGGATTTAAGATTAGTATTTTTTTAAGCGTTGGAGAATCTGGCATCATTACTTCTAAACCGGGTTGTGTTCGTATTGCATTAATGGAAAATTGTGCAATTGCTAGTACATACCCCCAACCTGTTTTAGAAGTTGCCTTTTTCATTAAACTTAAGAATCTATCCAAACCTTTTGCCACTTTGAGAAGGTCAGAACCATGTGCTGGGGCAAATGTGAGAACTTTGTTTATTCTAAACTTTCCAAATGCTTCTTTGTGTGCTGTTAAAACTTCAGCGACTAAGGCACCTCTACTTGTTGTGATAATATCAATGGGATGTTTAAATGAGGTTTCCCCTAAGAGGTCAAGCAACCACGTAACATTTTCATCCACAGAATGAGAAGCTGTAGGATGATTGAAAGCAATTACTTGCTCAAAGGTTCCGTTATCAATTAATCTTTGCATGAAACTAATCTTAGTACCGTTAACAGCATATAGAGGTTCTAACAACTCACTGAATGAGCCATCTACTGTACTGAAAGTACCATGAATTAAAAGAAGTGTTTTCTTTTCTGAATCAATTTTACTTGCACTTATATCTTCAAATGAACCACCTGTAGCAGAAGAAATAAATTTACACAAACCGTATTTTTTCTCCCCTACTTTATTTAAACCTTTATGCGCTAAACCTGCACCAAATTTGTTTAAATTCTTTGATGATTTTACTGTGTAGCGTTTGATGTCTCCTTCATTCCTGATGAAAGTCAGTACTTTTAAAACAAATTTAGTCGGATTCTTATCTTTCGTTGACTTTTCTGTTAAGTACACTTTTTCATTTTTGTAATTTAACTCTTTATCAAAAGTGTACGTAAATCTATACGAGAGAGAATAACGATTTTGGCTAAAATTTTTATCTGTTGATTCGGGCGTAATTAGAATAATCTCAGCGTCTTTTGAATGCATATCATCTGCAGGATTTTCTTGAAGATAAACGAGTGCCCCTTCCTCTTTTTCTAAAAATAAATCGAAGCGTAACTGTATGTCCTCTTCATTGGAAATATCTTTCGGTACGTTGTGGAATTCAATGTCAGATAAATCGATGAACCGCTCTTTGATGTCTGAAGTTTTATCTATTTCAACATTTTGAGCCGTTAGTAATTCTGCTATTTCAGCAGTTACTCCTTTATGCCTTCTATTTCCGTTTTTTGAACATTTAAGTGAACCCGTTGCTGAAAGGTGTTTATCATTCGCCCAACCTAATGTACCCCAAAGTTGATTTATTTTTTTGTATTTACAATTTTGAAAATCTTTTACGGTGAATTCTTTACTATCTGCTTCCTTTCCAATTTTTAAAAAACTGTACTCCTCGTGTTCGAAAGTGATTTCATTTAAGTCAAAATTTAATGCCATAATCTTTAGTATTAGTTGTGACCTAAAACTATGGATATAAATGCATGATGTCAATGAGTATTAATACTCAATGTGCTTATAAAATGTAATTTTTTAATACTTTTTGTGTTATATTGTTATGCTTTGTTTACCGCTGAGTTTCTATGTTGAAATTTAGTATTAGCAAATAAGTACAAGGAACCACAATTGTCCTTTTGAGACATAATAATTACAGAATAATGGCAGATTTTTATTTTTTTACGGATCCAATGAAGCTTGGTCCAGAACCACCTTCCGCTTCCTACGGTGCTAAAACTGGAACTAAATATCAGGTTTCAAGTGGATTTCAAAGTAGCGGACCTAATGTTAACCCAGGAGCATATGCAATTACAAGTGGTAGAATTGCTGTATGTTGGGGGTTCGGAAGTGGAGCAAGCACGTTCGATAAAAGAATTGTAAATGTGATTCTAAAGCCAGATACCCAACCAGGGGGGAGTCTTCCAATGGTTAAGTATTTTATATATAAAGGTATTACAGCAACGTCTTACTTTGATATAAACGGGAGTAATAATGAGGTATTCATGGATGCTCCGATAGACATGAGACCAGTAATAAAGCCAATTGACACAAATTCATTGCCTCTTTTGATTCGCATGAAAGATGCCAGAAATCAATTAATTGCTAATCCAATTGGTAACGTACCTAGTCCAGAAATATTAAACGAAGACAACTTAGGATTTGGAAGGACAAATGGAGAAAATGCTTCGAATACATTAACGGAAACAATAGATAGGATTTTTAATAATAATTGGGATGATGAACCTGGTATAAATGGAAATATTCCTGAACTTCCAATGGTTCGTGAAGGAGAAAAAATCGGAGATTTTATTTCCAGTAATATAAATGTAGGTTCAAATGGTCGTTTGGGTGAATTTTCACTTGAAATTGTATTGGATCGTGTAGGTTATAATTCAGTTTTATCAATTGCTGCTGGTAATTCGTCAGGAACTAATAGTTGGACTACAGGGGTTTATGGTTCAAACTTTCATGTTATAACTTTAGAGTCAGTTTTAGGGGGGACTGGAGCTCTTAGTGAGTATAAGGCGACTTTTAACCTAGCTTTAAAAGAACAGGTTCTAAATTTCATTGACCCATGTGCATTTTTTGGAGCATTTGGAAATCATGGAATGCCTACATTATATATCCCCTCTGATTCAGGAGGTGCCACGCCTATCTTAAGTGGATCGTCTGATCAGGTTAGGATCAATAATATTTATCAGAATATATTAAATTCTCCAGGATATGATGCAAATGGAATAGCAGTAGCAAATTCAAATATCTTTTCAAATCGAAATACAATTTATATTGATGTTCGAGATCGATTTAACAATACGTTTGACTGGGTAAGAGACAAATCAATTTCTTATAAAAGAGAGAATTTAAGAATCGGGTTTAATGGAAATACAAATAATGATAGGGGAATTGATTATCATGGAGATGAAAATTCAGCACCCAATAACTTTTCTGCTTCTAAGAAATGGCCAATTCTTGCAATTGAACTTGATGATACGGTTGATGTGAATTCAAATCCATTACCTGGAGAATTTATTCATGGATACCCATTTAATCAACTGAATCCAGTTCCAGTTGCACCAAATAATCCAAATGGACATGCGATTATTAATTTAGGATTTAAAAGTCCAAATGATGGGTTTGAGGCGGTGACCTTGTATCTCAATAACTACCAAAATATCGCACCTCGATTTTCTCAAAGTACCTCAGTAGAGGGGTTTGTTAGGATACCTGATAATTTATCAGAATGGGCTGATCCAATTGAGATACTTACTCCTAATTTTAATGGTGATTCAAATAATTTTTCAGTCCCAATATCGAATTTTATCCGGATTTGGCATATTCAACATTATCATGACTTTTATGAAGGTTCTGATCCTTGTAGTGTTGATATAAATTCGGATGAAATTAACAACCCCAATCATCACCCTATTGATGACTCGGACCAGTATGGAGATGATTCAGATAATGATTATCCACAGCCTTTAGAAAGACATCCTGAAAATTACACTGAATTTCTCTGGCCTGTAGATACACAATTGAACTGGTCTGGTTGGGAAGAGGATAAGATAAGAAGTACAATATACTCGGATAAAGTTTACATTGATAATTTTCGAAATGGGAGCAAAGATTTTATGGGGAATATTGGTATCGCACGTGATGCTAATTCTGCTGACCCAGCAATAACTCCTAAGGTTACCTTGTTTGCTTACAATACGATTCCAAGTACGAGCAGAATTGGTTTAATAGATAGGGAGTTCAATGAGCCCGCGGCACCATTTCAATTCTCAGACAATACCTCTTATCTTCAGAATATTGGTAGAAACATACTAGACTATGGTTTTGAAAGGGTACAGGTAAATTCTTCAGTTGGAGCAATTTCTGTTGATAACCTCTTTCAATTAACGGTAGATCAGATACTACAGGAACAATCTAGACCTTTTCCTGCGATAATTAACGTCAACGACTTAGCATTTTTTACGATTGATAAAGATGATTATGATGTTATTCTTGACCAATGGGAGGATGAGAAAAACAATGAAATTAGTGTGAAACCTATTAAATCCTGGTGGAGTTTTGAACCTATTGAATCCGGACAACTTCCAGGGGGGAGACCAGGAGAATTCATACGGTATAGAATTCAGATTAAATACCTGAATAGATCCAATGGTTCCGCGCCTTCCAAATTAGAAACGTTTAATCCAATGGACGCTGGGCTTAATCCGTTCACAACAGCCAAAATCAAAGAACCAACCCACATAGATCATATAGCTCAAGATGTAAATGCTCTAGGTGGAGGTTTTTCCATTGTTAACCAAGGTGGGGTTGATGTAATTAATTGTAGGGTATATTTCGTTCAAGGGTCATCAATTTCGTATAGTGAATTTTTGACATATAAAAACTATGCGGAGAAAAATATTAAGCAAGTTTGGTCTAATATTGAAGGACAATCAAACGTTCCCTTTTTGCCCTTGGGTGTCCCAAACAACCCTGCCGCATTCTCAAATTTAGGTTTGACCGCGAGGGTGAACTCTCAATCTGGAGGTATTCCCAATACGAGAACGGATGCAATCACTGCATGGAATATTGATGTTGTTCAAGGAGGTCCGCAAAAATTAAGGAATTTACAACCAAATGAAGTTGCCTTTATTATTGAGAGATCAATATTCGCTGATACGGGGAGTGCAGCTTTAATGAGACGAGACAGATCTTTTGTTTCTTCCCAAATTGCTGATATTGTCTTGGGTGGAAACGTAGTTGGACATAGATCCAATCCAAGAATAGGTAAATTGGTTTTTAATGGTCAAGCTGGAATATTTGATGAATGTGCTAATCCTTATCAAGATGATCATACTGCGGCTCACGAATTTGGTCATATTTTGGGTTTGACTGATAGGTATACATATTCTGTTAATGTTGATCCACAAAACAATGTTATTAGAACTACTGGTGGACCGATAAATGTTTACTTACCTGATGCTTTCGATATTGATTATACAGAAGATTATAGGTGGATTTGTAATTTGATGGCTGTTGGCGCAAATAAGATTCCAAATGCTAATGTCGGAGTAGCTGGAGCTTTTCCTAACGGAAACTTTAATACTTTGCACAATGATTTTTGGAGCCTAACAGCACCTTATGCCTCGAATTCAAATGCTGAATTCAGTAATGTTGCTCATGGAAATACGTTCATTACCCCTAAACAATGGCAGATTATTAAGGCTTTCTCTAATGATAATCAGCAATTTGAAAGCAATGAGTTTGTAAACCCAGAATTCAAATTACAACCTTATGCATTCTTTACAGCTCAGGGAACGGTTTGGCCTTATGGCTCCTTTGCAGGATATGATGTGAATCCCGTGCCAAATGGCAGAGCAATTTCAGATTTTGGCTACTTGGATAATGGGCCAAACGGAGTGCATCAAATGAGTCTGCGAATAGCAGCAGTGGTAGCTCCCGACCCCTCTCCTATCATTGGATATTTTTGGCCATTTGATCCTGTAAATTTACATCCGCTTGTTGATGAGATTGCTGCTAGTGACAACAAATTAATGTTGAATATTCGATTAGGAAATGATGTGATCTCTAGTTTATTCCCTACAATTAATGGTGTTGATGCTTTAGGAAACTTGATTATGATTTCACAAAATCATCCAAATGGGAATGATATTGCGAATGTAAATCCATTATTTTTTACATTAGCAACCGCTCTACATAATACTTTAAACAATGTTGGAACTTCAGATCCAGCCAACATGGGTAGAATAATTTGGAATAAAATTACTGATAGAGGCGCTGCTCCCATTAATGAAGTATATCCTTATCCATCTGGTGCAACAGGAAATATTCTGATGCATAACTTCTTCTTAAGAACAACTTACGATAATCGTGATGAAATTATAGAATTACTTGTGTATGGAGCTGTATAGACCACTGAATATATTGTTAGTCTTTTTGGGACTTAGTTTGGGTTCTTGTTTTGCACAGCAAGATGACTTTGCTTATTTGTTTCCATTTGTTTCGAAAGAATATAGATTAAATAATTTATACGATTGGGAGAATGGAAAGAATTATAGTGTAATTACGAAACTTGAAACGGGTATTAGCTATAAGCATCGTGTTCGTGCTATAGCACTGACAGGTCTGAATCAAACTGAAATTGACGGAGAACTATTGTCAATTTACACAAATTTAGAAGTCTTATATATTCAGGCTGATTTACACAATAATTATTCAGTTTTAAGTGAGTTGTCTAACCAAAACTTATTGGAAATTGCCAATGGATTAAGTATGCTAAAGAACTTAAAATATATCAAAGTGATTGGTTCCAATGATTCTTTGAATCATGTGTTATCAAATCTTAATTCATTGAAATCTTTGATTATTTACAATAGCTCAAATTCATTTGAAACGGAGGGGAGCTGGAATCGTCTGAATTATCTCAAATATATGGGTAAAACACATAATATGGATCTCTCTAAAATGTTCGAATTAGATTCGATTTCAATTGGAGCATCAGATCGATCGAACCCATTTGCCTCTCTACCTAATAATTCTATCCAAACGGTGTCATTTTATGGAGATCCACGAGGCTTGAATTATTCTGTATTTAATCCAAAATTTCTTAAATTATTAAGGTTGGACATATCGGTTCAATCGTCTTCAACTGAACCCATTGAAATCAAATTGGTTGGAATCGATTCTCTAATTGAGCTAGACATCCTAAATACCGTACCTATAAAGTGGAGCAGGGAAGTGTCATTACCCAATTTGAAAAAATTACGCATACGAACTTTTGGACATCTAAGTGGTGAGTATTTTCCATCGGAATTTCCATTCTTCATCAAATCACTATCAAAGTTAAAAAGCTTAGAACTTGATCTTTATACTGATTATATTCCAAACAAGCGAGATTTTCCACGTGAATTATCTCAAGTGAAGTTACGATTGAGACGTAAAACAGATATAAAAAAAATAAACTTTTTAAGAAAATTAAAAAAATTAAGTCATCTAGAATTAGCTCTTTACCCTTTGGAAACAGGTGATAGCAATTATATGACATTGGAGCTTAAGGGTGATTATTGGTTGTTGAGAGTAAAAAACAAGCTTGCTCTGAGTCTAAGAAATGGAACGCAATTAAAACATTTTCAGAAAATCATTGATGGGGGGGGGGTCTCTAGACTTTCTATGGAAACGCTTCAAGTGAGAGAAAATATAGATATCCTATGTTCAAATAATTTTGAAGAGGTTCATATTTACACTTCTCAAATATTGAATTCATCGAATCAGTTTAAACTTGTTCGTTTGACAGATGAGGAAATTGAAAGAATAGTACAATGCTTAGAGGGAAGCCTAATGTCGTACTGGTAGACAATAGAATAATAAAATTATAGAAATGGCAAACGAAACTTATTCATACCCCCAATTAGTTGATATATTACCTCTAGATAAAATTCCAGATTCGCTTCAAGGGATAGAAAATTTGGTAACGAAACTTACAGAAAAATTATTTTATAAAAGTTTCTACTCAACGGTCAGTCAAAGTGGACATTCTGGATTTTATAGTTTAACGATAATTACACCTGAAGAGCTTGCTTTAAGTATAGGTGGTACTGAAGGAATAACGCTCATTTTAAACCCAAATCTGACGGGCTCTGGATCTGCTATTCCAATAGGGGTAAATTATAAATGGGATATTATCAAGCATATTTCAGATTTTAAAGTAGCCAATTTTAGTGGATCTCCAGAGGCCTACTTTGATATCATCCTTGAGCTTCTCGGATTAACCAAAAACCTACTAATCAGAGAGTTAATTTACACTTTAATTGAAGCGGATGATCCAGTTCAAAAATTTATAGATGATCTTACTTTGGCATTCCCAGGTAGTTCTATTAGTTTAAATAGTGGGAATCACCCTAATCTATTTATAGATGTATCGATACAAGCTTTTAATGAGGGGATAAACTTAATTGAGCATATTTACAACCAGTACATGACTGGTTTTAGTTTCGATGACTTTATTGAAAAAATTAGACTTTTATTCTCTCGAGTTATAGGAGATGTTGATTTTAATAAGATTCTCAAAGAGGCTTTGATTCCTAGGTTTTCGGCTTCAATTAATTCCATAAATGTTGGAATAAGATTCCCGGATAAGATATTCGTCCCAGTTGATAACAATATTCCAGAATCACTTCTATTATTTGATGTAGGTAGAATAGTTTATGACACAAAGGAAGGGTTTGATTTTATTGGAGTTGAGAGTATTTCTTTTCCAGAATCATTCATTCTAAAGACTGGGTTTACAATTGGTTTTACAAATGCAAAAATTGATCTCAGTAAAACAAATAATATTCCAGAAGCTACAGCCGAAGGTCGTCCCAATGACTTCATGGGAGTATATATCCAAGACGGAGTTATCGGCTTTCCTGCTTTTTGGAAAAAAGATTCCGCCAACTCCACCGGTGAAATTTTTGCGCGAAATCTTCTCGTAGGTACTGGAGGTATTTCAGGAACTCTGGGTTTAGAAGCAAAAACAGCAGGAAACCCTGCGCCACTTATTGAAGCCAAGTTTGGTTCAGGTTTTAAGGTATCTCTCGATCGGTTTAGTTTGGAATTTCAGCAGAATGCAATTATTGGTTCTGATATTCGAGGGACAATGGTTATACCTGGTTTTAAAGATACTTCAGGTGATGTTGCAAAGATTAAAATAGATATACATATAGGGCAAGATGGAGAATTTAGTGTTACAGCTAAGGAACCAGACGGAATCCCTCTTAAGATACCCAATGTATTGCAATTTGATTTAAAATCAGCGACAATTGGACGTGATGCAGATGATCGTTTCTACATGTCTATATCTGGAAAGTTGAAGTTTTTGAATTCTGTTGTTTCCAGTTTAATAACAGACTCTATTGAGTTTCAAGAAATTATCATTTGGGATGATGGACAATATGAAATTAAAGGTGGGTCGTTAGAATTACCCAAAGCAATTGGGTTGAACAGACCTCCATTACAGATTGCTGTAACAGCAATTCACTTGGGCTCAGATGAGCGTGATTATGAAAATTTAGGTACTCGAATTCAGCGAAAGTATAAGTATTTTGGATTTGACGGAATGGTTAAAGTTGACCCAGGAGGAGTTGAAGCTAAAGGTAAGGGAATTAAACTCTACATCAGTGAAGATGATGGGTTAGATTTACACATGTTCTTGCGGATTGAGAGTCTGAAAATTGACATTATTATCCCCGGAGATGCAGACCCAAAAGATGCAGCAGTATTAATTGCAGGATTCTTATCCATTAAGGATGCACCAGCAGGAATGCCCGGCTCTGAATATGCAGGTGGCGTATCAATAGATTTACCACAAGCAGGAATTGCCGGTTCAGCAGCCATGAGGTTCAACCCAAAAGTACCTTATTTTATAATTGATGTAGAAGTAGAGATTTCCAATGCTATTCCTTTGGGAAGTACAGGTATGGGATTGTACGGATTCCGAGGTCTTCTTGGAAAACACTTTGTAGCTACTAAGAATGCGGCGAATGTACCAGAGACTGATCCATGGTGGAAATATTATAAAGCGAAAGTTGAGAATTCTTATAAAGAGGGTATTCAGATTGGTAAATTTGATCCAATTGGAGGGTTTTCCCTTGGATTTGGAGTATCACTAGCCACCTCTACAGATGGAGGGAAGGTATTCTCCAGTAAGATTTTCTTATTACTTTCTTTACGTGAATTGATTATGCTCCAAGGACAGGCTGCAATTTTGTCTGAACGAATTAAATTGAATGATCCGAATGATCCTCCATTTTTTGCCTTAATTGTTATAACAAGAGAATCAATTGAAGCGTCTCTCGGAGTTAAATATGCCATTCCTGACGACAAAGATACACCCGGTGATATTGCAACCGTTCAAGGCGTACTTGAATTAGGATTTTTCTTTAATGATTCATCTGCCTGGTATTTAAATATAGGACGTGACTTACCCGAAAGCTATCGTATTGGCGTTCGATTATTTGACCTATTTGATTGCTATTTCTACTTTATGCTCAGTGCACGAGGTATTCGTACAGGAGCAGGAGCTCGGTTTGAGATTAATAAAAAATGGGGACCACTTGAAGCCTATTTGTATGCCTATCTAGACATTATGGCAAAAGTCGCATTTAAACCGAAACAATTTGGAGGTTCGATACAACTAGGTGGAGGAATTGATGTTTCTATTTTTGGACTTGGATTTAGTATCACTGCAGCTGCATCTCTAGCCGCAGAAGCACCCGAACCATTTAATATTACAGGGAGCGTTGAAGCATGTTTTAAAGTACTTGGAAAAGAAAAGTGTGCTAAATTTGAGTTTATCTGGGATTTCAATAGTACAATTGACACCGCTGAAATTGGGTTGATCGATAGAACTGACCCAGGAGCATCAGGCTCTGCCATTAATATTCAAACAAAAGAAGCCTATGAATTGAATACTGCAACCGTATCAACATCTACAAGTTATACTTTACCACCCAATCCTTCAAGTTGGCATCATAATTTTGATGACCATTTAATACCATTGGATTGTTTTATTGATATTGAATTTAAGAATGGTGTTAATCCATACGGTGGAGCCAGTACGGATAAATTTGGAACTATTGGCGGAGGAGCTGAGCATATAAAATTAGCCGCTCCCCAAAAAGGTAAAACTCCCGTTGCAATACACAACTTTAAAGCCGAAGAAATATTTATTTATGCATGGAATGCCGATAGTAGTTCATGGGAAGAGTATGACATTTATGCCTCAATGACCGAGTTTTCTGATCCAAATGCTCCATCTTGGCCAGAAGATTATACTACACTTGATTTAAAACAAGGTTATTGGCAAATGGAGGAGAAAAATAAGTTTAATAAGCTTCGAATTCTTGCTCAAACCCCATTGAGTTATATGACGCAAACCTCTGGTGAATTTACTCCAGAAAACAATGGGATAACATCAGGCGTAATTTTCTGTGATGAAGAAATTATAGAACATACCTGTGCCGATTTTGAAAACTATGTCACTGCACGGAAAAATGAACTTACAGATTACACTGGTAACTTTATGATAACAGGACTGCCGATCTCAGGTAGTACAAGTACATTGAATTTATATTCGGGTGCTTACCCTACTAGTGGAATCACAACGATTCAAGCAGCTGTGATGACGTTGTTTGGACATCTGACTTTGAAAACAATTAATGATGATGCAGCTGTAGTTACTGCACCTATGACTTTGAATGGAAAAACGATTGCGCTTGGAATAAAAGACAATGATACTCTTGAAATTAATTTCAATGAACCGATGTCTTGTATCGATTTTAACATTCAGACATTAGCGAATCAAATTACGGTTGAGTATTACAAATTAGAAGTTGACCCAGCTGTAACAACGGGGATTAGTGTCATTGAAACACTTGTTACTTCAAGTGTTTTGACTTCTGCAAACTTAACTATAGAACAACAATACAATGACCCTGCGAACCCAATTGACAAAGTTCTTATCAAAAATGGCAGGCATGTTAAAGGTTCGTTACCAGTTGTTTGTGACCCAGAATTAACAATGGAAGGGCAACAGTTGGAACAATTTTTAATTGCACTTGTCAATAATGGCCATTTAACAGATAATTTCATGTTGAATAGTCCAGCTGCAAATGAAACATTGTATACAGGAATGTTTATGGATACCCCTTTGTATCAGTTCCCAGGAACAGACCCAAATATAACATACACACCAACAATTAATGCTGAAACATTAACGATTGTAATTAGTGATGGGAAAACATATAATTGCACTTATACCCTTGTTGGTCCGGTAGGTTTTAATTGGAATAATGTCTCTGCAATATCGAATTTAAGAATTGATGCTACAAACTTAACTGTAGGGCCTAATTATAATTTTTTAATTGATGTCAATTTATCAGGGATAAAGGCAACATTTGTCATAAATGGTCACACTACCTGTCATAATATTATTAATTGTTTTGCTGATTATAGCACATTCTTATTTAGTCTGTGTACGTTATCTGGAGTTGATTCTGCTTATAATGAAACGGTACCGAGTTCTGCCGAGAACCAAGCAGAAGTTCAAAGTATGATGGATGCCATGCAGAAAACGATTCAACCTATTTGGAGGCCAAATACTACTTATGCTGTAGCTATAAAAACAAAAGAAGCCGTATCAGGAGGAGGAACAGCTGACCATCATAATACTTTTTATTATGGATTTAAAACAAGAGGACCAATAGGACACTACCATAATTACCTAGATGATGGAGGGACTGAGACTTTACGTGAAGATTATCAAAAGTACCTAGATATCGATCAAGCTGAAAGCTTTATTTTAAGTAATTTAAAACACTACATCGATTACGAACGCTCTTATCCAAATGCAAATGGCGACCTTCTAAATGCAAAACCGTTGTTTTATGAAACTCCAAAACTATCGATCTATTACATGAAACAATACATGTACGCTATGTTTGGGAATTGGGATGCTTTAAGTGGTTTGGGAGCTGTTGAAGGAGGCATGAATGTATTGATTCAAGATGCCGTTGAACCACCTGTGGCACCTATTGCAAGTCCAAGTTGGGTGATGGACGTCAACAGCATTAAAGGAAAAGACACTTTGGCGCTTCAAAACATGATAGAGAACGCACCGTCGTCTGATTGTCCACCAGATACATTTGACCAAAATGGAACAAATGCTGAGATTGAGATTGATGCATTAAAACCTTTGAAACTATACACTGCTGTAATTAAAAACAGTTATCGAAGAGATAATACTCAAACAAATCCACCAGTATACGATCATGAAATGGTCACACGTGAAGTACATCGATATTCCTTTAGAACTTCTCAGTATGCTAATTTTACTGAACAAATTAAGAGTTATATTTTAGCCGAGGGTACTGGAGTTGTTTTGAAATCTGCCATTTTTGATGTGGAGAAAGTTATTGGAGCAAGTGAATTAAATGATGCTTCAGGAATGATTTCTAATCCCAATAATACAATTGGGCTTACAGAATATGCGGATAAAATTGAACGAATTCTTCAAGGACAGTTTAAACTTGGGACATTGCAACCCGCCATTGGAAATGAGTTTAATTTTGTAAAAAACTCAGACACAGGAGGTAAGTTGTTAGGTATATGGATTAGATGTCCAGAACCTTTTAATGACCCAAAGTTGCCAAAACCTGTGATGGAATCTACTTTGACTTTAACGGTGAATTCGGGAGGCTCATTTACTTCAATCTTTTCTAAAGATGGAAGAGAAGTTTTTGTTACAAACACTGATGGAAGCTTGGATATGCCTTCTGGTGATTATCAGTTCACCTTCCATTACAAAGAGTGGGATCCAGTAACTCAGTTATATGTGAATGCTGAGACGGTAATCGTAGATCACACCTTGAATAGTGCCATTTAATTAAGAACCTTTATAATAAGATAATATGTCTATTTTCTTTAATCGATATACAGAAACAGCTTCAAACTCCAAGTTTAACGGAATAGTAGCACAATCTAATGAGGCTATAAGCTATCTCATTGGAGAACTAGGAACAGAAGGATTATTAGCCTTCTCAACAGCTGAGGGGAATCTACTTTGGTCTAAAAGCTATAGTGTACAAGGTGAAACGGTAACCTTCATAAAAGGAGTTCAAGCTCCAAATGGAGATTTTTTATTGTTTGGGACGACATCCAAAGCAATAAAAAAAGCATTGATTGTTCGCGTTAAAAATACAGGAGATTTAATTTGGGCAAAAACTTATGACCAAGGAACACAAGATGTTTATTTGGATATGATTGAGATTGGAACAGACAATTATGTTTTTTTAACGCGATTTACTAGTAATAATAAAGAAGGCTTAGAATTGGTTAAAATTGATGCCAATGGGCGTGTTATTGCCGATTACCAATTAGCTCTTGATTATAATGTAAAACCAATGGGGTTAACACATTGTGATACTGGATTTATGGTTTACGGAACTACAGATGTCAGTTCTAATTGGGACAGTTTCTATATCATGTTCAATGATTCACTTACTGTTCAATGGGCAAATTATGTTGGGAATTCTCGCAATCAAGTTACAAGTAACTTGTTACACATTGGAAATGATAAATTTGTTGCCACTGGTGAACATGGAACAAGTGAAGATACATTCATTTACGAATTTAGTGCTGGTCTTTCAACTGTAACCTCAAATATTTTTGATCTAAGCCACAACCATGTAGATAGTGGATTCAAACACCTTGGAATTATTACAGGCACTCCCGATAAATATCTTTTGGTAAATCAACCTAGTTCAATACAACCCGCAACCTTTACGGTATTTAACACTTCTTATGTCATTCAAGCACATCGTGAAATTACACAACAGAATCCATTTCAATTGAAAGATTTATCTATGCCTTCTACTGGAAATGAAGTAGTAAGATGTTGTGGGGAATATGGAACAGGATCTGATGCACTTTTCTTAAGAACAAACAAGGAAATTGACTTGTGTTGTTCAGTGGTAATTACAAATCCTATAGAAGCATCAAAAACATACAATGTAAATACATGGGTTATTGAAGGAACTTCACCTCGAAGGCGAGAAGCAACCGTAGCTGTCGTAATCAATAATAAAACTATAGAGAAAGAAGAATTGTGTCCAAACTTCATTGATTTATCTGGTGAATATTTTGCTCAATCTCCATTTGTATATATGCAAGCAGCAGGATCAGACGGTGAAGATGGGACAGTGAAAGGGTTTCATTTACGTTGGGATTTCAGAAGAATATTGAGTGATAAACATATAGCAAAAGGTAACTTGTCCGGTTCTTATGGAGCATACCCTGCAACATACGACTTTAATAAAGCTGATGATTTTATAAAAGCCTATCGAACTCCTTTTATTCAAAACTATTATTCGAAAATTGATTTAATGAACCAACCTTCAATGTATAATGTTGGAGGGGCTATTCGAGAATGGATTTACGAAAACATTTCACCTAATGGAGTACAAGGAGCTACTTCAGTAGATGCCGTAATTTCATTTCCAGATACCACTGCATACGACACCCAAGCAGCTTCTACTCCACCTTCTACCTCTACAAGAGAATTTTTGAAAGCATATATAGGTGAGATTGACATACGATTAGGTGATAAATTATGTTTTAGAGCAGATTGGACAATGGGCTATGTTAATCCCTCAAATCTTTCCAATGCAAAGATGAGGTATGAAAGTATTTCTCTAAAGGATGCTATGGATACATCTTCAACTTATGTTTCTAAAAGAAAAACATTGATTGAATCAGATTTTGCTAATAGTGTTCTTACAATTTGTGAGGATATTAGAACACTCCGCTTAGATCGAGTTAACGCCTATCCTGAAAGTTTGAATTTGTACGCGTATGATGACTACTTAATTGGCACGAATCAGAATAATGCTTGGACAAAACTAGGAGAATATTCATTGACAGATAATCAAACTGAAGCATATTCTCGTTTGGAAGATTCTCCGACATTTGACATCGATAAGAAATGGCCTAAATTCAATGAAGATGATGAAGTAACTGGGCAAGCAAAAGTAAATGTTGCCAATTATCAAGACCGTTGGTCAAAAACCAATGGATTATCAGAAGGTGTTACAAAATATTTGGATCTTTCTCAAGTTTCAACTAATTATGAAGCCATAGAAACCATTAATGCTGAAGTAATTGGAAACCTTCAAGATAATTCTTCGATTGAATTTAGTTATTTCAATATGATTGGTATCACTGGATTTGATTACCACATGGGAAGAATGTTAGGCCTTGGTACAATTGACCCTATGTCAATGGCTGCAGAGGATGATGAATATATTTATTTAATGGAGTACGATACTGAAGGTGATTTACAAGATGGACAAGGTGCAAGAGATGTAAAACATATTTACATGACACCTCATCAAAACATCTTAGACTTTAAAAACTCTCCCACTCCTATTCTAGAAAATCCAATAACATACGGTGCTGCAGTTAATAATGGAACTGCAAACCCTAGTACATTGACAGACGCGAATGGTTATACTCCCTTTGCGGACATACGAATGGTTAATTTAAGTAGGCAAGCTTTTCAGTTTGAGCAAGCTTTTGAATCCTTCTTTCAAAACAACAATACTTTTAGTTTAAGTGATGAAGGACATCTTACTGGGTTTGGAATTGAATACTCCGAACTGGGGAATTCAGCTGTTCATCCAGAGTTGAATCACGACAGAAATTATAATGATGATGCAGGAATTGCTGAAACAAATATAATTCCGAATACAGGTAACAATCCTGTTTATCGTCATCAAGAAAGCGAGAATGGAATTCATTGTTATTCGATGTATAGTGTAAATTGGTTTTCAAGAGCTTCGAATACAGGAGCAAGTATTTGTACGGATGAAACTTTATTTCCAACACGAAATACGATAGTACCTCCAGCAAACTTATCTGCTCATTTGATTCAGCCAGAATCACCAATGCTATTGACCACAAGTCAAGAACAAATAGATTATGACGCATTAACTGGTGATAAAACATACGTAAGAGCGATGTTTGATTGGAATTTTATTCAAAATCAACAATATCAATTTGCAGATAAAATTGAGTTTTTCTTTAATGATAGAGAGAAAATTAATACACGTGGAGAAATTATTGGAATTACTCAACTAAGTGACCATAGAATTGAAATTATCACAGCATCTTATGACATTACAAGTACTAGTAATATTGAAACAATCGTTCCAACGATTGAACCTATTTACGAAGATCATTTTAAAGAAAGCTTACTTGCTGTTGGTGGTTTAAATTACCGTGTAGAAGAAATAATAAATACGAGTGGTTCTTCTGGAATTAATCCTAAGATTATTTTACACCAAATTAAAGAGACGAACTCAATTGAATCTTCTGCTGGATCAAATGTTTGGACAACGACTGAAAATTATGTGAGTCCAGTAATTGGAGAACGTTTCTTTATCACTGAAAATTTGAGTCAAGGAAGAAACTGGTTGAATAAATTACAGAAAACAGTATACATTGAACGATTCAGTAATAATGATAGTTTATCAATTGCCTCTTCTACAAATAATGATGGAGATTATTCAATCGAAAGTGTAGTATTGAATGGAGGGAATACTGATATTGTTGTGAATGAATTGATTAACGATTCTATTAATGATGGGGATATCTTAATTGATCAGATTCATGTTTCAAAAGGATTTACAAGTACGAATGATGGCTTTTTAATTGAGGGTGATGTTGAATCAAATTTTATTGGAATTACATCTTTAGAAATAAAAGGGTCGATTGATAACGATGGAAATCATCCCATTTTATCTGTAAGCCTCAACGCAGGAGGAGACACTGAAGTAATACTTACTTCAGCCCCTAATTTAACAAGTTTTGTTGCTTCTATTGTAATCAAGGAGACAATAGCAGTGTCAGATTATGATTCTAGTACAAAAACAATAACTATTGTCGGAGACCAAACAGCGAAGATCGCTCCAACTTATTCTGAAATAAGACAAAATACTGATGGCACAACGACTAAAATGGTCATTGGAGGGATTTCCTCCACTTGTACTATTGTGGAAGAAGCTGATGTATATAATGAAGATCAAGTTGCAAATGGAATTGGAATTTTAGGTGACCCAATACCTTTATCAAGGACAGGGGTATATACTTTTACTTTTGTAGGAAATCCTTTACAATCACATATTGACCCTGATGTATCATGGATGCGAGGAAAGGTTCGTGTATTGGAGGATACTAGTTTCTTACCTACCCCTTTGGATAGTCGAACGACTGCAAAAATGAAAGAGTTGGATGTAATGAACGTTGATGAGGTTGGAGGGAACTTAGTTCTCATTGTGCAAGACCCTACTTTTCAAATGAATATAGATTACTCAACTGTGCCCGATTATACACCTGCAGGAGAATATGTTCCGATTGCAGTTGGAAGTTCTGAGGTGAATTATCACCCTTCTTATCATTTGTATTTAAAAGTAGATGAAACACCAATTTCAGGAGGTGGAAATAATTCGTTTAATGAAATAACAACACTACCGAGTTTTGGAGAAGGAACGCACAGAACTTTCTTAGGCATAAGAGCTGTTGATACAACTGTAAATAATCCTTTATTGGATAACTGTGCATCACACATTACAACACCAATAGCCTTGTTGGCGCAAGAAATTAGAGAGCCAGAACAACCGAATGCTCCATTAGGACCATTGTATGCTACCCGACCAGATTTCTATGGAAAATCGACTTATACAATTGATATCGGCTTCCCTAATATACCTTATTCTGTTTTGATTTATAAAGCAAATGAAAGAAAGATTTTAGATCAATTGTATTTACCCGAAACGGCTAATTTGATTGAGGTTGCTCTAAAAGGACTGGGAACAGATCCATATTTCAATGATCGATGGAATGGTTTGGTGAATATGGATTTAGAGACAAGTGGAGCGGATATAAATAAATTTAAAGAATATGGTGGGTACAGATTCCCGAATCCTGACAATGAGTTTTATGAAATTCCTCAAAGTGTAACAACGGGTAATATCGTTTTACCGTTTGATTCAAATGTTACACCTCCTGGAGATACTACTGCATCAATGTTTTTTGAACTAGATGTTTATGACCTGACCATGAAGGACGTTGTAAAAGAAGCTATCGAATCTGCTTTTGTTTCACAGACTGAAGAACCAATGATTTACGAACATTTGGAAGATGGCACAGTGCAAACAAGTAATGCCAAACCTAAATTTCGAAATGCAAATGGAGACCGGATTAAACCAAGTGACCCTGGGTATAATGCACATCCTAATGCTGTAAAATTAACAACTGGAGATATTCGATTTACAGATTACAACATTGACGGTGGCTCAATAGGTCATTATTTCTATTATGCTATGGAGTATTCTGATAGACAGAAGAAAAGTCCAGCAAGTACTATAGTTGGACCTGTTCAAACAGTAAACACTCGACCAGCTAAGCAACCAAGTATTAAATCTTTAATTACACAGATTGAAAATGTTGCGAATAATATTCCAACTGCAGTTTGTTTTAATTTGGAAGAATATATTGAGAGTGAAGGAATTGTTCGAATTAATATTTATAGAGCGATTGATCCTTTAGATGCTTTAAGTATACGAACGATGGATTTAGCAGCAGAGGTTGATGTTGTAAACACAATTGCTGATACCGAAATATGTGATATTTTCACCGGGTTAGACTTCCCACTTTATGGAGAAGATTTGTACTATCGTGTTGTCGCTATGCGCCAAGTTACGTTGGAAGATGGTATCACTCAAGAATACATTCCATCAGAACCTTCAAAATTGGTGCAAACAGCAATTGTTGATCCTAATAATCCAACTGCACCACCGGTAATTTCTGAAAATGGAATAACAACAGCAACAAAGTTAAACAATGTTGTTTTAAAGTGGAATCAAGCTTGTTATAATGGGACGTATTCGTTGCAGAAAATGAATGATTCTGGAAACTGGGTTGAGGTTTATAAAATAAAGAGCAATGATGATACAATGCAGTATCCTCCATTGGTTGGTGGTTCATCTGATTTTGTAAACTATCCTGAAACATCTAGTTTAGATCGTGAAGATGCTAATGGAACTTCTATTTATCATCGTTTTAGAATTCAAGTAGAGAACTCAAGTGGTTTATTTAATCTTTCTGATGCTCCTTCTACCCTTGCAACAGGTGATTTTGACTTGCAAGTGCTTTCTGAATATATTAGTTATACTGATAATAATGGATTTACACTTTCTGAAATAAAGTCTCAAGAAGTTGATGATGGGACAAATAATAATCCATTTAAAATGACATTTACGGCAAATGTACCCAATGCACTTCCTGCTGGGCATAATGCCTTTAATGAAATTGAAGTTATTGTGACAGATGACCAAGGAAATACGGATACAAAAACGATTACAACTGTTACAGGAACCGCTGTGTTTAATGATGGAGACGGTGGATTATTATTAGATGAAGCAAATCACTCTTATACAATTCAAACAAAAATTACAACTGACTTAGCAATAAATGGCTTTAAAACTAAGTCAACACTTGCTTATGTGCAAGGACCATGTAATGATTTGTCGAATTTAGTACAACTATTGACTGTTGAAGATAGTTCTCATACTTATGATTTAATAGGTTCATCTGTGGTAGTTAATGACAGTAGTTTAGATGCTCCTGTTTCTTTAAAATTCACCGATGTTTCTGATGTTGCGAATTTAACGAATGTTCAAACGAATCCATCTATTGAAATTATTTTAACGGATGAGTTTGGAAATACTTTTACAAAAACGATTTCAACTGCTGGGGGCAATGTAACTTTTATTGACGGTGAAGGTGGTCTTGTTTTAAATGATGGCACTACAAATCGAGGATATTCTGTTTCTGCAAAAATCACAACCACTGAATGTGCAATTGGTGAAACCTTTGATTATTCAATCAATTATAATTATGATCCATACATTGAATTAGAAGTTCTTAGTGATGTAATAAGTTATACAGATAATAATGCAACTATAAATCCATTGATTAGTGGTAATATTGATAATGGTATCCATAATTCAGGAGGTACAATTTCAATTACGGATCTTTTAGGAGCAAATCTTCCAACTAACCATGTATTTACTTCATTTGAAGTTGATATTTATGATGGACAGGGTGGGTTCCATACACAATCATCTAACAGTGCCGCATCTACTCTTGCCTTTTTAACTGGACAGGGAGCTGCTGGTGTAGAATTGGATCTTGGAGCAACAAATCCAAATCCAACGGTTAGTATTGAAGTACGCATTTTCACTGATTTATGTCCAAATGGCGCACGATTTACTTACAGTATGTCATATACTTATGATCCATACGTAGATTTAGCATCGCAAACAAGTATCGTTGATTTCTTGGATGGAAATAATCTTGCTGTTACCCCTCTTTATGTTCAAGATTTGGAAGGAAAATATCTTGTGTTTAATGATCAAGTGTTACCTGTAT
>Ga0256845_1000922_pt1 | contig 25183 bp, 11 predicted proteins | sample RiftiametaG_FD_189101 | JGI IMG/M metagenome (GOLD analysis project Ga0256845, IMG submission 189101) | Tube worm associated microbial communities from hydrothermal vent at the East Pacific Rise, Pacific Ocean - Riftia | ecosystem: Host-associated > Annelida > Integument > Unclassified ... | reverse complement strand
GAACAACAACAGGTAGTAATCCCAGAGGATCTTTAATGGAGGCCAGCAATGGGAAACTCTACGGAATGACCCAGCAAGGAGGAATTAATAATCAAGGAGTACTTTTTGAATATGACCCTGCTACGACTACTTTTACCAAAAAAATAGACTTTGATGGAACAGTAAGAGGACAGAGACCTAATGGTTCTTTAATAGAAGCAACTAATGGAAAACTCTACGGAATGACCCAGCAAGGAGGAGTTAATAATCAAGGAGTACTTTTTGAATACAACCCTATTACAGCTACTTATACAAAAAAAATAGATTTTGATGGTACAGCAAAAGGGCAGAGACCTAATGGTTCTTTAATAGAAGCAACTAATGGAAAATTCTACGGAATGACCCAGCAAGGAGGAGTTAATAATCAAGGAGTACTTTTTGAATACAACCCTATTACAGCTACTTATACAAAAAAAATAGATTTTGATGGTACAGCAAAAGGAAGTAATCCTTTAGGTTCATTAATGGAAGCCAGCAATGGAAAACTCTACGGAATGACTTATGTTGGAGGAGTTATTAATCGAGGAGTCCTTTTTGAGTATGACCCTGCTACAGCTACTTTTATAAAAAAGTTAGATTTTGGTGGAACAGTAAAAGGAAACTATCCTCAAGGTTCATTAATGGAAGCCAGCAGTGGAAAACTCTACGGAATGACTTATGAAGGTGGGGTTAGTAATCAAGGAGTGCTTTTTGAATACGACCCTACTACGACTACTTTTACTAAAAAAATAGATTTTGATGGAGGAGTAAAAGAGCGTTCCCCTTATGGTTCGTTAATGGAGGACAGTAATGGTAAGTTCTATGGAATGACCCAGCAAGGAGGAACTAATAATGCAGGAGTGCTTTTTGAATATGACCCTGCTACGGCTACTTTTATCAAAAAAATAGATTTTGATGGAGTTATTGGAGGATATCCTCAAGGTTCTTTAATGGAAGCCAGCAATGGTAAACTCTACGGAATGACCTCTGGTGGAGGAGCTAATGGTATAGGAGTGCTTTTTGAATACGAGCCTACTACCACTACTTATACCAAAAAAATCGATTTTGATGGAACCGCAAATGGAAGTTATCCTAATGGATCATTAATGGAAGCTAGTAATGGAAAGCTCTACGGAATGACTACTCAAGGAGGAGCTAATGCCGCAGGAGTCCTTTTTGAATACAACCCTACTACGTCTACTTTTACAAAAAAAATCGATTTTGATGGAACAGTAAAAGGACGTTTTCCTTATGGGGCATTAATGGAAGCCAATAATGGTAAACTCTACGGAATGACTTATAGTGGTGGAGCTAATAATAAAGGAGTACTTTTTGAATATGACCCCACTACAGCTATTTTTAGCAAAAAGTTAGATTTTGATGGAACAGCAAAAGGCCAGAGGCCTTATGGTTCTTTGATGGAAGCCAGTAATGGAAAACTCTACGGGATGACCTCTAGTGGAGGATCTTATACTGATGGAGTACTTTTTGAATATGACCCTGCTACGGCAACTTATACCAAAAAACTAGATTTTGATGGAACAGCAAAAGGTGGCTATCCTCAAGGTTCTTTGACGGAAGCCAGTAATGGCAAGCTCTACGGAATGACTTATAGTGGTGGAGCTAATAATAAAGGAGTACTTTTTGAATACGACCCTGCTACGGCTACTTATACCAAAAAACTAGACTATAACAGTGTTAATGGCAATAACCCTAGTTATGGGCACCTCATAGAAGTCAACACTTGTTACCCAACCGTAAATAGTTTTAATGTAACAGAATGCACGACTTACACTGTGCCCAGTGGAGGTGAAACTTATACCGCAGTTGGCACTTATAATGTAATGGATACCATAGCAAATAGTTGTGGAGGCGATAGCATAATGACCATAACAGTTACTATATTATCGCTATCAGGTACACACAACGAAACAGTTTGTTTTGGTGGTAGCATTACAGTTAACAGCACAACTTATGATGCCAGTAACTTAACAGGAACAGAGGTTTTCAATAACATTGGGGCTAACAGTTGTGACAGTACAGTTACCGTTACCTTAACTATTTTACCAGAGTTAACAGGCGTACACAACAAAACAGTTTGTTTTGGCGGTAGTATTACAGTTAACAACACTACTTATGATGCCAGCAACTTAACAGGTACAGAAGTGTTTACCAATATTGGTGCTAACAATTGTGACAGTACAGTTACCGTTACCTTAACTATTTTACCTGAATTAACAGGCGTACACAACGAAACCGTTTGTTTTGGTGGTAGCACTACCGTAAACAACACTACTTATGATGCCAGCAACTTAACAGGTACAGAAGTATTTAATAACATTGGTGCTAACAGTTGTGATAGTACAGTAGCAGTTACTTTAACTATTTTACCAGAGTTAACAGGCGTACATAACGAAACAGTTTGTTCTGGCGGTAGTATTACAGTTAACAGTACAGTTTATGATGCGAGTAACTTAACAGGTACAGAAGTGTTTAACAACATAGGCGCTAACAATTGTGATAGTACGGTGACTGTTACTTTAACCATTTTACCAGAGTTAACAGGTGTACACAACGTAACAGTTTGTTTTGGCGGTAGCATTACCGTAAACAGTACAACTTATGATGCCAGTAACTTAACAGGTACAGAGGTTTTCACTAACATTGGTGCTAACAATTGTGACAGTACTGTTGCCGTTACCTTAACCATTTTACCTGAGCTAACAGGAACTCACAACGAAACAGTTTGTTTTGGCGGTAGCATAATGGTAAACAATACTACTTATGATGCGAGTAACTTAACTGGTACAGAAGTTTTCACTAACATTGGTGCTAACAATTGTGACAGTACAGTAGCAGTAACTTTAACTATTTTACAAGCTATTGATGTGAGTATAACTACTACCTCTCCAACTATTACAGCCAACCAAACTGGTGCAACATACAGATGGTTAGATTGTGATGATAACAATAGTGTTATTTCAGGAGAAACAGGAATTTCCTTTACAGCAACTGCTAATGGAAATTATGCAGCAGAAATTACTGTTGGTAGCTGTATTGATACTTCTTCTTGTACTGCTATTACGGGTGTTGGAATAAATAAAAATACGCTGTTTAATGCTGTTAACATTTATCCTAACCCTAACAAAGGATTGGTAAACATCAATTTTGGAACGTTAAAAAATATAACCGTTAAAATATTTAATACCAACGGTCAATTGGTTCAACAGCAAACAAAAATTAATACCCCAACGTACCAATTTGAAATAACTGGTGCTAAAGGAATTTACTTTATTGAGTTAACCTCTAAAAAAGAATCAAAACGTTTTAAAGTTATTAAAGATTAACTTATTTAATAGTTACAATAGCCACTCTAACGAGTGGCTTTTTTTTTGTAATATTATTAAAAAGCTGAATAAAAACCTTTCAATAGTAACAACTGTCACCTTAACACCCTAACTCTCATAGCTATAATGCTAGTTTATCCTACTATAAATACAAAAACACTTTTATTACCTAAAAACAATTCGTCATTAATTGTCATAGCCTAAAAATTTTAATTTAAAACATAACTGCTCATCTTGTGCTAAGATTTATAACGATATACTTATTATTATAATTTTCCTTTTTAACAATTAAATAGACAGGGTTTTTAATTAGGAAATTAAAATGGCTATCACTTTTAGTGATGGCCATTTATTTATTATATTTATCAAGTAATTGGTATCAATATGAAATATTTAGTTTTATTAATCTGTATTCATATATCTTATTTAGGATATTCACAAACAAATTATTATGTATCTCCTACAGGTAATAATACAAATAACGGAAGTCTATCAAGTCCTTGGAATACAATCCAGTTTAGCCTAAACCAACTAAGTAATGGAGACACTTTAAATTTATTTAGTGGAACTTATAATGAAAAAATTCAAATCCCAAACGATGGTATTTTCTTAAGAAACAAACAAGGAGAGAACCCAACAATAGATGCCACAGGTATTAATAACCAAGTTTCTATTGTAGAAATTTATGACATTAATATTTTTACCATTGAAGGAATTGAACTTCAAAACAACATAATGCTTGATGCACAAGGAATTGTTGTAGAAAATAACTGTCAGAATATCACCATAAAAAACTGCAAAATTCACGACATCCATTTTTCATCAAATATCAACGCCCCAGTTAATGCAACAAAAAATGCTCAAGGTATAATTGTATATGGAACTGACGGAAACAACACCATTACAAATCTTAAAATTTTAAATAACGAACTATATAATTGTAGACTAGGCTATTCTGAAGGGATTGCAGTTAATGGAAATGTTGATGGATTTGAAGTGTCCGGCAACTTAGTTCATGACATTACAAATATTGGAATAGATTTAATAGGCTTTGAAGGAACTTCTTCGAACAACACAAATGATCAAGCTAGAAATGGACTAATAAAAAACAACATTATTTATAATTGTATTTCTCCATATGCTACTTCTGGGGGTATATACATTGATGGAGGAAAAGACATTGTTGTTGAAAACAATACCGCTTACCATAATGGCTATGGTATTGAAATTGGTTGTGAAAATGTAGGGAAAACAACAGATAATATTACTGTTCGTAATAATATTTTTTACGATAATGAAGTCTCCGCAATGGCTTTTGGAGGTTTTGACTATCCCTCTGGCTCTGGTAAAGTTATCAATTCTACTTTTAGAAACAATACTTGCTATTACAACGATTTTAGCAACCAAGGAAATGGTGAAATGTATTTATCTTACACTGAAAACTGTATCATTGAAAATAATATTTTCTATGCATCAACAGAAGGAATGGCCTTATACCAAGATATCGCTTCTTTAAATTTATCAATGAATTATAATTTGTATTATACAACTACTAGCACTCTTGAATTTAATTTACCTAACAATGTTTCTTATGTTGGTCTTACTGCTTTTTCTCAAGCAACTGGGTATGAAAATAATTCTGTCTCTTTAAACCCTAATTTTGTAACACCATCTATTTCTTCTCCAGATTATCATTTACAAGTAACCTCTCCAGCAATTAATGCCGGAAACCCATCTTACACTGTTGCCGCAGGAGAAACTGATATGGATAATCAAAATAGAGCTGTAGGAATAATTGATTGTGGAGCTGATGAGTATGATTTGGCTTCAAATATAAATACAGTTCCAGACCTTTCTCAAATCAAAATCTACCCCAACCCATCAAAAGGAATCTTTTATAGTACTTTAAAAGGTAATTTTACTATTCAAGTATTTGATATTGCTGGAAAACTAATATTCTCTTCAATTAATAACTCAACAGTTAATTTAACTTCTATTAATTCCGGGGTGTATTTTATCAAAATAAAAACTGTAAATACGGTTTACACCACTAAGTTATTTAAAGATTAAGTATTTAGAATAGCAAAGGAAGTTTGCTCATTTTAAAAAATTCACCCGCATTAAAAAACCAACTTGATAAAATCAAGCTACTAACAAATGAATTCTTTATTCAATAACGACTTCTTTTCATCTAAAGAGTTATTATACTCTGTAATTAAAATAGGGTAACTACGCTTTTCAATTTTACTTTTTACCCATAATTGAATTTCAAAATATCCACCTTCCGATAGCTCTTGTTTACAGGTATCAGATTCTAATGTAGCTAAGCAATTAACATAAGCTTGGTGCCTTTTATCCTTATCAGATAATTTAACTTGCACTTTTATTAAATCTACCAATGCTTTTGCTGTAGCTTTTAACTGGTTTTTATTATTTAAATATCGCTGAGTCGATTTCATTAAATAATCCAAATAATCATAATTTTTAAGCTCAAAATGAATAATTAAATTTAATAACCATGCAAACCCAAGCACATCTGTTCTTGTTGTTGGTTCTTCAAAATGAATAATACGGTTAATCCATTTTAACGCTAAATTAAAATCTCCATTAATAAAATAAAGCACAGAAACATTAAAGAACAACCCATATTTACGAGATAAAAACATTTTATCTCCAAACAACTCTAAACCCGATTCTAATTCGTCTACCACATCATACACTTTCTGAAACTGGCTAGTACTTATAAAGTAGTTGGTTTCAATTAGTGATGCACTAGAAAAGATATTAATGTTCGTTCTGTTTGTACTATCTTTAGTTAATAACCCTTTAAGAGTTGTACTTTTTTCATTGGCTTTTTCAAACTCTCTGATAGCAGATGCAAAAATGATGTAATTGTTTAAAAATGAAATGTAATTATTTTGTTTTTCTGTCTTAAAAAATGGTGCCCCTTCAATAATTTTAACACACTGTTCACTTTGTTTAAAAGCACTCTTAAAATCTTTTTCTAAATAATAATACAAGCCCCAAACTTCATAAAACCTAATTTTAGATTCGTCACATAAGCCTTTATCAACTGATTTTAACAAATCATTATTCAAAATCTCCTTTGCTTCTGCTATAATTTCATTTAGAGGTTTTCTTCCTAAATTAGACAGTATCTCGTACATCAAATTGTGATAATAACGATAACGCATCACATTATTTTGAATGTTTTGTACCTCAAACATTCGTTCATATGTTTCTCTAATTTTTTCGTTTTCAGCAATCTCTTCTAAAAAATCTACTTTTAATTTTAACAGTTCTAATAAGAGTGTGAAATTTTCACTCTGCTCAGCAAACTTTATTGTTTTTGCTATCAACTTACTACTTTGATGATATAATGCCTTAGAGGTAAGTAAACGAATAGTATAAAGCGAATTTGATGCTTTAGCGTTTAATGACTTCTGACTATGAAAAGAGGTGAGCGTTTTTAGTAAAAAATTATATAAATAATTCTTTTCTACAGCAAAATTCTTTTTCAGCATTTTATCTGTAATTGATTCTTTTACAGCTTTTTCATCATATTCTTTTTGTTTGTTCACTAAATCAAAAAGAAGTACGTATTTGTTTTTTTCTTTAACGGTATGCTGCGAAGCAATTACTTTAAAATAACGCTTTTCACTTTTCGACATGATTTTTATTAAATCAAAAAGGTCATCTCTCTTACTCATAGACTTTTAAGTTAATACTGCTTAATAGGTTGATAAACAAATATATAAATTATTATGGCAAGTTTTGACCTTTAATAAACTATTCGATATAATTTTAAAAGATTAAGATTAATTTGTAGCTTTAAACTATTAATTTGAAGGTATGGGAAAAGTGATAGAGAATAAAAAAGAAATATTGTTTTGGTTGATAATTATGTCTTTTTCAATTGCTTTTTCTTTTGCATCATTTTAATACACTCTTTTAAGTAACAATTTAAAACCCTTTGGATTAATTTTTAAAGGTTTTTTTATTTAATAACTATACTAAAAGATTGACCCGATTTTTTAGCCTTTGGCAGTATAAGTTATTACTCTGTTACTCAATTCAAAACTTAACATTTAACTCTTAAAACTTCTTTTCTCTATCCTAAGCGTACAGGCGAATAATTATTCGCCCCAACCTACTAAGCAACTGCATCAATTCAAAATTAAGAACTTCTTTCGCTGTTCAGTTAAGGTGTTCTATTTTATAACCAATAAATTTAATTTTTAAACCACATAGATACATAGTAAAACATAGCTTTTTTACACAAAAAAATAAACTATGTTACGGTGTGAATGTTTCTTAAAAAAATTATTGGAACTTACCTATTCAGAAGATGGCAAACTATCAAGAGAGACAACATAAATTTCTATTCTCGAATTATAAGCCTTATAATTAGGGTGATTCTCGTTTAAAAATATTGCATTATCACTTCCTCTAGGTATCACTTCATAATTAGATACTTTAGACTTGTATTTTATAATTTTACAAAAGCTACCCTCTAAATTTTCAGCATAAATAAGGTTATTTATTTTAGGTCCCCCAAAAAAAATGTTGATTTCAAATTTAAAATGGAGTGTTGGATTTGTTTCTAGTAAGTTTATAATTTCATCAAATTCTAACAACGTAATAAATCTACCATCCATATTTTCAGGAAGGTTTACTATAAAAAAATCATTAGATTTTAATCTATAATTCAAAGGAGGATATCCATAAACAATATTTTGAGCAATCCCTCCCCCAATAATTAGCATCAAAGCTATCAATATTGTATACTTTTTCATTTAGATAAAACTTTATTAGTTATAAATTCCTACAGCCATCTTATGAAATTCAGCTGACTATTTTATAATCGTAGGTGCGAGCATATTTTTATTCGTTAGTAAATTAACAGTATATCTCCCCCGCAGCTTGTCTCATTTTAATTCTTTTTTCGTTTTAACGAAATTTAATTGCACAGAATATTTACTCCTACAACTCAAAAAACATTTAGTTGAAGCACAAGAACTCACAACCTCCCCGCCAATACACAGGTGTTTTTAAACGATTTGATGTTACCATCGGTATCAAAAACCTCAAAATAAATGATGTAAATACCAATTTTGGCTTTCTCATTGTTTTCATTTATTCCATCCCAACTAAATGTACCAGAAGTGCCTAAAAGCTCGCTTTGTATCAAGTTTTTAATCAACCTACCTTTTACATCATAAATTACAATACTCGCCACCATTCCGGGGGTATTAAAAACATAAGAAATGTTTACCACATCATCTACGCCATCATTATCTGGCGAAAATGTTTCGGGAGAAACCGTTACTTCACCATCGCTTGCATCAGCAATTAAATACTGTGAGTTTTCGTAGCCCGGAGTTGCAAAACTTACCGCTTCGGCTGCCGAATGCCAATTGGTAACATCAGTGCTCAAACGGTTATAATCGATACGCTCTAAAGAAACACCTTTTGTAGTCACCAATAAAGGGTAATGCATATCATCATTGTAATTTAAGCTATCCACTACTAAGTCTAAATTATTAACCAAATAAACACTACCAACATCATTGCTGTAGGTTGGCAAACTAGCCATTTGCAACATAGTTGAAGCTACTGCATCGTAATATTCTTCTTGTATATTTTGTGGTTTGGTAGTTAAAACAACAAATTCTCCCGGCAATACCAAATACGGACTGTCAGTAATCGGTTTGTAATTATCAATGCTATCCTTCTCTAAATTGGCTAAACTCCAGTTTTGTAAATCGATAAACTTATTAGAATTGTTGTAAATCTCTACAAAATCTGCTCCGCCAGTATAAGGGTTAAACAAGACTTCGTTAATGACAATATCATCATAAAAACCTTGCTGAGGCAACGCAAAAATAGCAGTATTGTTGCTTCCTATTACATTCCCCACACAATCGAAAGCACCCGTTGCGGTAACCGTATATTTAATTTGAAACACCAATTTTGTACTCAAATTTAATTGTACATTTTTATTGTCAAGAACCTGAATCGTAGCAATTAAAATTCCGTTATCAATGCTATAAATAGCTGCTAACATTCCATCTGCATCAATGGTTTCGCTAAAAGTTACCACCACCGTAGAATCATTTAACGCATTGGCTTTGGTCAACTGCGGCAATACCACATCAGGATTTGCACCAAAAGCAGTGTTTTGAGTTCCTGGAGTTCCTCCAAACCATTTGGTAGAAGCGATCCAATTGTCAGCTTCGCCACACGGATTATTCGGGTCTATCATTTCTAAACTCCAACCGCCATCTTTTTTATCTTCATCTCTATACCAACTATCAAAATAATGCACTTGATGGATAAAAGAAGTATCAGGAGCATACAAGGTTATCTCATCTTCACTGTTGTTTAACGAGGGAAAACTATTTACAGTAATCACTTTCCCGAAAGGAGAAAATTGGTTTTCAAAACTATTATCACAAACAATAACGTGTTCTCCGGGTAATATTTTCCCAGCATTTAAAGCATCCATACTTGTTAAATCGGCAATAATACAACCTGTTAAATCTATAATTTTAGTCGTATTGTTAAACAGCTCTAAATAATCTTCGGTAGGTAAACCATTAGTTGGTGATGGGTCTGCAAAAATTTCATTAATCACAATTTCATACTTTGTTGGTGCTTTTCCGATACCAAAATCTATCACATTAGGACTTAACAAATTACCCGAACAATCTGTTGCTCCAGTAATGGTTAAGGTATAAACTGTTGTAGAATCTAACACAGGGTTTAGTGTTAACGTAACCCCTTGATTGTTGGTATTTACTGTAGCGTTTGTAACTGAAATACTACCTGTTAACGTATAAGTTGCATTGGCTAAACTCGTGCTATCCATAGTTTCGTTAAACAATACATTAATTTGAGTTGCTGTTAAAATAGTTACGCTACTTATTGTCGGAGCTTGTATATCAGGAGAAATATCATAAACAGAATTTTGAGTTCCTGGTGTTCCTCCAATAGGATTGTTAGATGCAATCCAATTATTAGTATTACTACACGGATGAATTGGGTTGATGCGTTCTAAGGTCCAACCGCCATCATCTTTCACATTATCTTGATACCAAGAGATGTCATATTTTACAATGTCTAGCACATTGTTATTATTATCTAACAAGCTTAAGCTATCTCCACCATTTGTTAACGTAGGAAAAGAACTAATGCCAATCACATCTCCGAAAGGGGAGTATAAAGCGGTATCATTTATATCACATAAAATAACATATGCATTGGGTTGTAGAATAAAATTAGGTAGTGATTTTGCTGTTGTAGAGTTGATAAATTTCCAATTACTAAGCACAAAAGTATTACTTGAAGTATTGTAAAGCTCTACAAACTCTTCGGTTGGCAAACCAACTTGCGGACTAGGGTCTGCAAAAATTTCGTTAATCACCACATCATTAAAATTAGAAGCAATTACCACCAAATAAGTAAAAGGTTCAACTATTGTTGTGATGGCGTTTCCGGCAGTATCTTCAACATTAATAACGGTTAAATTGTAATTGGACCCATTGTTAAAAGCTGTTGCAAAAGTTAAATGTACTATTGCAGAATCTAACGCATCACGCGTTGCAACACTAGGGTTTCCTATACTTAAATCTACCGAGTAATTGCTTAATATTTCCGCTGTCGCTAGATTTATAGGCTCATCAAAATAAACATCTAATTGAGTAGCATTTAATACCACAAGCGAATCTATTGTTGGCGGAACATTGTCGATAAAACCAGTACCTGTAACCACAAAATTATCATAATAAAAACGTGCCGAACGAGTAGACGTATAACGGGAAGAAACTCCAAAAAAGGCAGTAGAAGTATAAGTGTTATCTAAACCACTACCCTCTAAAACATAAGTTGTACCTCCTGTTGTGTCGGATAAAACTTGCCAATTCCCAGCATTATCACGCGTAACCTGAATGGCAACATTAACAGGGTTGGTATTTACTCTGCCATCAATTCCATCAATAATTTCTGTTTCAGTTAAACCATCTTGTCGGTACAAACTAATTTCATCGGTAGTGTTTCCTACCTTAATAAAATAGCCGTTTAAGCTTCCTGTTAGATTTGCTTGGTCTGACACCAAATAAATTTTAGCATAATTGCTCGATGAAGGATTAAAAGTCATTTGTACAAAAAACTCCCAAGTAGCGGCATTAATAGCTACCGAAGGTGTAGACAAATAACTGGTATCGGTTTGCGCAGGAGCATTTAAATGCAATATAAACGAAGCATCCACCTCGTGATTGGCAACATTCCCACTCCATATGGGGTTATTGGTAAAGTCGCCATCCGTAAAATCATCACTAAACTGTGCGAAAATTAGTTGAGAACATCCTAAAAATGTTAAAAAAATCAGCTTTTTTAAAATCATGGAATAAAAGTACTCAATTTGTTAGTTTATATGCTTGCTGATTCAAATTTGTTAAATCATAAAATTTTATTCGGTTTAGTACGTTTTAATGGCATTTTAACAAATTTTACCTCTACTTTTGCTTTACAACAACATTTTAAAAATTAGTTATTATGAAAGTAGCAGTAGTTGGTGCCACCGGAATGGTTGGCACAATCATGTTAAAAGTATTGGCGGAACGTAATTTTCCTGTAACAGAAATTATTCCTGTAGCATCAGAAAAATCTATTGGTAAAACAATCGATTTTAAAGGGACTAAATTTACTGTTGTAGGTTTACAAACTGCTGTTGACATGAAAGCTGATATTGCTATTTTTTCTGCCGGAGGAGATACTTCCTTAGCGTGGGCACCAAAATTTGCAGCTGTAGGAACTACTGTTATTGACAATTCTTCAGCTTGGAGAATGAATCCGAACCACAAACTAATTGTTCCAGAAATTAATGCTTCAGCATTAACTGCTGAAGACAAAATTATTGCCAATCCCAATTGTTCTACCATCCAAATGGTAATGGTAATGAACCCTTTACATAAAAAATATAAAATTAAAAGAGCTGTAATTTCTACCTACCAATCTATTACAGGAACAGGGGTTAAAGCTGTACAACAATTAGAAAACGAAAAAAATGGGATAAAAGGAGAAATGGCTTATCCTTACCCAATTGATAAAAACTGCTTACCACATTGTGATGTTTTTGAAGATAACGGTTACACCAAAGAAGAAATGAAATTGGTAAACGAGCCCAAGAAAATATTAAGTGATGACAACATTAAAATAACAGCAACTGCTGTTCGTGTTCCTGTTGTTGGTGGTCATTCCGAAGCCATTAACATCGAGTTTGAAAACGATTTTGAAGTAGCAGATATTCGTAAAATTTTACACGAAACTGATGGTGTTACTTTGCAGGATAATTTAGATACCAACACTTACCCAATGCCAATTTACGCACAAGGAAAAGATGATGTTTTTGTAGGAAGAATCCGTAGAGATGAATCTCAAAACAACACGTTAAATTTATGGGTGGTTACTGATAATTTACGAAAAGGGGCTGCAACTAACGCAGTACAAATTGCTGAATATTTGGTAGAAAAAGGATTGGTGTAGCGTTAAAACCCTAAAATAAACGTTGTTAAATTTTCATTGGGAGTGAGGTTCAATTTTTTTCTTAATCGGTTTCTACTCTTGTTGATTCCTGCAATAGATATATTTAACAACTGAGCAATTTCTTTAGAGGAAAGATTAATTTTCAGGTAAGCACAAAGTTTTAAATCATTTTGAGAAAGAGCAGGAAATTCCGTTTGTAAATCTTTAAAGAAACCTACGTTAACACTATCAAAATGCACTTTAAATTGATTCCAATCTGTATCTAGTTTCATATTAAAATCAATGTCTTTTATAATCTTTTTTGTGCTTAACGCGACTTCTGATTTAGCAATTTTAACAACAGATTGCAGTGCTATTTTTATGTCGCCCAACACTTTGTTTTTATTTTGAATGTGCATCGTTAGCGATATTAATTCTCGGTTTTTATGCTCTAGTTCTGCCTTAAATTTCTCTGCTGTCAATTGGTTTAATTCCTGTTGTGTTTCCACTTCTTTTTTAAGCAAATTATTCTCTGCTTCAGATTTTTGAATAGACAATCGAGAAAGCTCTTTTTGCTGTTTTCCTACAAGTTTGTTTTGCTCTAACAGCTTAGATTTTATCCTAAATCGATAAATAAAGAAAAAAGTAACAAATAACAGAATCAGTACAGAACCTATTAAAGTAAACAGCCATATTTGTTTTTTGGTAGCCTCTTTTTCTAATGTTATAATTTGTTTATCTTTTTCTAAAGACGAATATTTTTCTTGCAATTCGTTCACTGTTTCTAACATTCTGCCATTAAGCACGCTATCTTTTAAGTTGGCATATTGCACATAGTAAGTTAAAGCAATTTCAGGTTTTTTTAGCTGAGTATTAATTTCTGAAAGTTTTAACAACGAAAGATATTGGTTTCTTAAATCTCCTACTTCCTTTAAAATAGGAATCGCTTTTTTTAAAATATACTCTGCAGAATCTAGCTCATTTTCAGCAACAAAAACATCTGACAACTGTTGGTAGGTGTTTGCAACACCTCCTTTATTTTCAAGATTTAAATAAAGTGCTAAAGCTTTTTCGTGATAAAATTTTGCCGAATCCAATTGATTCGCTTTTAAATAAAGCGCCCCAATATTATTATAAGGTGTTGCTAAACTTAAAAAATTACCTTTTTCTATAAAAATACTAGCTGATTTTTTAAACGCATCAAAAGCAAGTTTCGCTGCTTCTGCTTCGGCATGCATTTCTCCAATATTATTTAAGGTACTTGCATAACCTATTTTATCCGCTGTTTGTTGGTGAATTTTTAACGCTTTTTGGTAATAAAACAATGCTTTTTCTTTGTTCGATATTCGCTCATTAATGATTCCTAAACTATTGTAAACATGCGCAATTCCTTTTTGATTATCTGCCTGTTGGTAGTATTCAATGGCCTTTAAAAAGTAAGGTGTTGCGGCATTGTAATTACTTTTATATTCATAAACAATTCCTATCCGATTTAAAGCTGAAGCAATATCATTTTTGTTTTTCCCTGTGAGACAAAGTTGATAAGACTTTTCATAAAAATATAAGTTAGAATCTAAATCTCCCTTTATGTTATAATAGTTGCCAAGATTAACATAAGCATCCGACATCACTTTAATGTTGTCGTTTTGCTCTCCATTTTCTAACGCTAAATAAGCATATTTTTTAGCTGCATCTAAATCGTAATCTAAATATTGGTCGGCAATTAAATTCAATAACCTCCCTTTTTTTGCTTCCGTAGAGGTGTTTTCAATCTCTATTAAAAGAGATTCTAATTTTTCGGCTGCTGAAAAATGGGAAACTCGCAGCACAATCAAAAACAGCAATAAAAGGTAATATTTTATCATAATGTCATACTTAATTTAAAACTTACAACATCACAATATTACTTTATTTAAACAAAAAAACAACTTTATAGTACTGATTTTGTTGATTTAAAAATAACTACTAAGTTTTTAAAATGAGTTTTTGAAGTAAAAAAATGTAATACTAATGTCATAGCAAAATTATTTGATTTTTTAGAACTATTACTGACATTTGTTGACACACTTTTTCTTCTATGAAAAAATACAGCACTACATACCAAAATTTACCTACTGCTTTTTTTAAGTTAAAAAAATTGGTATTAGCTCTTGTTTTACTAACTCCTTTTACCTTGTTCTCACAAACCACGTTGTTTCAAGATGACTTTGGAACTTCTTATAGTGGAACAAAGCTGCTATCAAGTTGGTGTAGTGCAAGCTCTTATGCTAACTCTTCCATTGGATGTGTTGGTTATGGATGGTATGCTTATGGAAGTAACGATTACATTAAAAGCAATAACATTACTATTCCTGCAACAGGAACAACAACTTTAACTTTTGATTATAAATTTGACAAATTTGGCTCCTATCCAACCGTAAGTATTTCTACTAGCGGATGCTACGGTAGCTACACCACAGTTAAAACATTAAGTTGGAATTCTTCTTGCTTTTCTGAGTCGCTTGATTTATCTGCTTACGCAGGGCAAACCATTAACATCCAATTTAAAACATTCCACTCTTCGGGCACTTTTGTGTTAGATAATGTATTAGTTGAAAATACTGCCGGAGGAGGTGGTGCTGATTTTAAATGGGCAGATAACTTTAATGATAATAACCTAAATTTAGACTATGCTGGGAATGATGGGAACGAACAATTGTCGGGACAATCTTGGAATATTGGAACAGGAGCTTTAGTTCCACAACCATACACACAAACAGTAAATTACAATAAATCGGAAGCATTTCCTGCATCAGAAACTCATTCTTATTCTATAGAGCTTGATGAAGGGGAATATTTTGAATCTCCAACCATGGATTTATCAAATCAAGAAGCATTAAAAATTAGTTTTTATGTAGATAAATCAGGAGGTTCGTTTTCTGATTGGATAGGATCTCATATTTATTTGCAAATTTGGAACGGAAGCTCTTGGGTACAAGTGTTAAGTTTAGGAGGAAGTACTGGTGATGATGAAAATTTATTGGCAAGTGGTTTTGGTTATCATTGTTTTACAGCGTATAAATCGGCAACAAGTCCTGGTAATTATTCTTACAATTCGTTGCCAAATGTTAATAGTAGTTTATTTAATAGCAACTTTAAATACCGAATTGAAATACAAGGTTGGGGAAACATTAAAGTGCACGTTGACAATGTAACTTTTAGAGCAGGAAATGATGGTAAAACTGTTGTTCCTTGTGGAATTTCTTATTGGAATGCTCCTGCAGCAACTTACTATGGTAAAGATGTTGACGCAACAAGTACTGACCATTCCAAAAGGGGTGTTGAAGTAGAAATTGATGACCTTTGGAATATTGGAACACCACCGGATTGGGCAGGACATTGCAATGATGGTAATACAGGAACTTCTTCTGCAGGTTTTTATACTATGTTTGCTGTAATATCAGAACAAGAAATTACCAACAATACATACACTAAACTTTATTATACCAACGGAACATCAAACAATAACCCTAATATGTTTCAGGATAATTCTTATGCTGGACCTGGTTACTTATATTACTACAGACTTTATACCGGTTGTAATAATGAACCAGGTTCTTATGATCCTAAAACAAATTTAAAATATGCTTTTTGGTTTGATTACGGTTTAAATATGTCAACAGTGTATTACCAATTAAATTTATCAGGAATAGAAAAAGGTGGAGGTGTTACTGCTGCTAGCGAATATTTAATTCCAGGTATTGCATGTCTTGTTGTTTTACCAATTAAATTACTCCATTTTTCTGTACAAAAATCTGACAACGAAGTATTTGTAAGTTGGAAAACAGCTTCAGAAATAAATAATGACTTCTTTATTATTGAACGATCAAGCGATGGGGTTGAGTTTGAACCTATAGGAAAATTAATAGGTGCAGGCACTCAAACACTAAATTAACGTATCTATTTAGAGATCAAGAGCCACTAACAGAAATTTCTTATTACCGCTTAAAACAAGTCGATTTTGATGGCGCAATTACTTATTCAAAAATTGAAACAATTAATTTCGATAATACTAACGAAATAAGGGTTTATCCTAACCCTAGCTCTAAATATATTTATATAACAGGAAGCACAAATGAAACTGAAAAAATTAAAATATTAAACACTTTAGGGCAAAATATGATTGAAATGGTATCAATTACCAATGAAAACAATGCTAAAAGGATTGACATCTCTAGGTTACCTAAAGGGATATACATTTTACAGACTAAAAATAATTCTCAAAAAATATTAATAAAATAAACACCAAACATTAAAAAATAAAACCCCAAATAATTATGAAAAAAAGATACCTTACTCTTGTTGGTATAGCTATATCAACATTCTCATTTGCTCAAAACAATGTAGGAATAGGAACTACAACACCTAATGCATCTTCTGCATTAGAAGTTACTTCTACTACTCAAGGAGTATTAGTTCCAAGATTAGTTTTATCTGCAACCAATGTGGCTGCACCTGTAACTACTCCTGCAGTAAGTTTATTGGTTTATAACACAGCAACAGCTGGTGGGACACCAAATGATGTAAGTCCTGGGTATTATTTTTGGGATGGAACGCAGTGGGTTCGCTTATTAAGCGGAGCATTTCCTCCGGCAGCTTGTACTACTTTAGATGAGTCTTATGATTGTACCACTCCTGGTGGAGGTAGAATTATTGCTGTAAATGATGGTTCTATTGAATTTAATCAAACCGCAGGAACAAATACAGAGGTATTAACAGTAAACACATCACAAGGTACTGCTGCAACACCAAACACAGGACTTTGGTCTGACATAACAGGTATTGGTAACGCTATTTTAGGAACAACAAATAATGCAAGTGCCGATCAAGTATATGCTCCTGTTGCAGGTTCCGTAACGGGATCAACAGTTGGAAACACAGGTGTTTTAGGTTTATACAATGGTTCTAACCCTTTTGGCTCTGGAATGAACGCACAAGTAACCACTACAGATGGTGGAATTGGAGCTATGGCGATTAATGGATCTCCTTCAACAGGAACTACAGGTAATTATGGTTCTTTTGGATGGTCTATTGGTGCTGGAGCATACAATTACGGTTCGCTTGGTGTTGCTGGTGATGGTTTAAATGGTGTTTGGGGGCAAACACAAGCCGATGATGGGTTTGGTACTTATGGGTTGATTAATGGTGCTGTTGATTTAGCTGTTGGTGCGGGTGTTGTTGGTGAAGGTGCTGGTAATGATTTTGGTGTTTTTGCACTTGGTGATTATGGTGGTTCAGGAGCTAAATTTTTCTTTATTGATCATCCACAAGATCCTGCAAACAAAATTTTAAGACATTATTCTATCGAATCTAATGAGCCTGTTTTAATTTATAGAGGAACTGTTCAATTAGATGCTAACGGTAATGCTCAAGTAACTTTACCAAGTTATGTTGATGCTATCAACACCGATTACTCTTATACGTTAACAAGTATTGGTGCTCCGGCTCCAAACTTATACATTGGTGAAGAACTAAACAATGGAACTTTTGCTATTGCAGGTGGTGCTCCAAATAAAAAAGCATCCTGGGTAGTTTATGGCAAAAGAAGCGATGCTTATTTTCAAGCTAACCCTGATAAATACAAAGTGGAGTTAGATAAACAAGGTATCCAAAGAGGAAAATATGTTGACCCTGCATCTCACGGAAAACCACGTTCAGAATCTATGTTCCATAATGATGGACAGATTTATAAAGAAGCTAAATCAAAAGGAAAAGCTACTAAAAAGGAAATTAAAGACCTTCCTAAAGTACCAACTAAATAATAAAGTACTCACTTAATACTATCGATATGATAAAGTATATTTTATACCTCGTATTATCTGTGTTTACTTTAAGTTCTTTAAACGCACAGTTACTATACAACAACAATTCTAATATTTTTATTAGTAACGGAGCTGTTGTACAGGTAAACGGAACAGCACAAAATGCTGGAGGTACTGTTGAAAACAATGGTACACTAAATATTAAAACAGATTACATTAATGATGATATCACCCAAGGAACAGGAGATTATTATGTTACCGTAAACTGGGAAAACAATGCTGTTTTTACCCCTCAAACATCTCATGTTTATTTGGATGGGGCTAATCAATTAATTACCGGAAGTCAAGTTACTTCGTTTTACGATTTAACCATTTTAAATGCCGGAATTAAAACTCAAACCATTAATGCGAGAACCTTAAATGTGTTGGATTTAACGGATAGAGAATTAGCAACAACTGCAAGCGTAATGTTTGTTGACAATTCCAATGTTAACGCCATTGCATTAACTACCGGTTTTGTAAGTTCTGATCCAATTTCTGGAAGATTAGATAGAGCAACAAACTCTACAGGAACTTATTTGTTCCCTACAGGATCAAGTATTGGAACAGCTCGTTATCGTCCTATAGAAATTACTCCAACTGCTGCTATGGCAAACAGGTATGAGGTGCGATTTGCAAATGTTGATGCCAACACTGAGGCTTACAATAGAGCTCAAGCAGATTCTTTGGTATGTTTAATTAACCCTAATTGGTTTCACATCATTAACAGAACTAACGGAGCAACGGATGCGAATGTGAAAATTTATTACAATCAACCAACAGATGGTTCTTGGTCGGGAATTACACAATGGAATGCAACCCCTACACAATGGGAAGATATGGGTGCTGTTATTGCAGGAACTCCTCCTCCAATGGAAAGCTTAACAAAAATGGCTTGGAATGATTGGACTGACGAACCTTATGCTTTAAGCACAACCAACCCAATGTTTGCAGTTAGTGGAGTTGATGAAACGAGTTGTGGAGCAAATGATGGTCAATTAATTTTTACCTTATTAAATGCTAATGCAAATTATACAGTTACTTATGATTCTGCAGGAGTTGCTGTAGGTCCAATTAATATTACAACTGATGGAACTGGACAAGCAATTATAAATGTTGGAGCAGGAACATACACCAACATAACAGTAACTAATGGAACTTGTAGTTTTACTACAGCAGTATCTATTGTTATTAATGGAGGCATTCTTGAAGATGCTGCATTTAGTTATGCTGCAGCAAGTTACTGTCAAACAGAACCTGACCCAATACCTACTATTACAGGAACAACGGGTGGCCTTTTTACAAGTACTGCTGGTATAACACTTACTGCTGGAACTGGAGAAATTGATTTATCAGCAAGTACTCCTGGTACGTATGGAGTGTTATATACTACATCAACTTCTAGTTGTAAAGATACCATGACTGTTTATATAACAATTGACCCTTCTGAAGATGCTACTTTTAGTTATACAGCTATAAGCTATTGTCAAACAGAACCTGATCCATCACCTACAATTACAGGAACATCCGGTGGTGCTTTTACAAGTACTGCAGGAATAATCCTTATTGCTGGAACTGGGGAAATTGATTTATCAGCAAGTACTCCTGGTACGTATGGTGTGCTATATACTACTCCTGGTCCTAATTGTCAGGATACATTAACCGTTTCTGTTACTATAACAACTTCAGAAGATGCTGCTTTTAGTTATACAGCAAGTAATTATTGTACCAACGGATCTAATCCAACCCCTACTGTTACAGGAACTGCTGGCGGTACTTTTACAAGCACACCTGCAGGGTTAAATATTACTGCTGGAACTGGAGAAATTAATTTAGCAACAAGTACTCCTGGTACGTATGGTGTGTTATACACTACACCAAGTGCTAGTTGTCAGGATACATTAACTGTTTATGTAACGATTGACCCAGCTGAAGATGCTACTTTTAGTTATACAGCTATAAGCTATTGTCAAACAGAACCTGACCCAACACCTACTATTACAGGAACATCCGGTGGTGCTTTTACAAGTACTGCAGGAATAATCCTTATTGCTGGAACTGGGGAAATTGATTTATCAGCAAGTACTCCCGGTACGTATGGAGTGCTATATACTACTCCTGGTCCTAATTGTCAGGATACATTAACCGTTTCTGTTACTATAACAACTTCAGAAGATGCTGCTTTTAGTTATACAGCAAGTAATTATTGTGCCAACGGATCTAATCCAACACCTATAATTACAGGAACTGCTGGTGGCACTTTTACAAGTACACCTACCGGGCTTAGTATTACTGCTGGAACTGGAGAAATTAATTTAGCAACAAGTACTCCCGGTACGTATGGAGTGTTATATACTACGCCAAGCACTAGTTGTCAAGACACTTTAACTGTTTATGTGACAATTGATGCTACTGATGCTGCAACATTTAATTATACAAGCCCATATTGTCAAACAGATCCTAATCCAACTCCTACTATTACAGGAACAACGGGTGGCCTTTTTACAATAGATAATAGTGGAACAATCAATGCCTCTACAGGAGAAATTGATTTAACAGCAAGTGGATTAGGAACATTTAATATTAAATATTTAACCAGTGGATTATGTCCTGACTCTTTAACGATAAGCATTACAATAAGTGCATGTACAATGCCAATAGCAGGATTTACAGCAAGTGATACCGCTATTTGTGAAGGTGAATGTGTGACATTTACTGATATCAGTACAGGAACAACATCTTGGTCATGGACTTTTGCTGGAGGGACTCCTGCAACATCCACAGATCAAAACCCTATTAGTTGTTTTAATACGGTCGGAACTTATGTTGTAGAACAAACAGTTACTAATAGCAATGGTACTGATGTTGCCACACAAACAATTGTAGTTTCACCAATGCCAACAGTTATTGCTAGCCCAGATGTAAGCATCAACTTTGGAGAAAGTACGCCTCTAACCGCAACAGGTAGTGGAGGAGTTTACACTTGGAGCCCAACAGATTGGTTAAGTTGTATTGTTTGTCAATCTACAATTGCATCACCTGAAGAAACAACAACTTATACGGTTACAATTGATAGTAATGGCTGTGTAGCAACTGATCAAGTAACAGTAATAATCAATTTCGAAAACATTGTTTTTGTTCCAAATATATTCTCTCCTAATGGAGATGGAATAAATGACATTGTTTATGTTGAAGGAAAAACTGTTGAGTCTATTGACTTCTTTATTTATGATAGATGGGGAGAAAAGGTTTTTGAATCTACAAATCAAGCAGTTGGTTGGGATGGTTCATATAGAGGAAAACCAATGAATAAAGCTGTTTTTGTTTACTATTTGCAAGCCACTTTTAAAGATGGTAGTACTGTAACAAAAAAAGGAGACATCACATTAATGAGGTAATAATAATTTGAGGTTTGGTTAATTAAAAAAATCAAACCTCAATTAAAACTTATAACAATGAAAAAATTATTATTAATTACAATAAGTGCTTTTTGTAGCTTGGCTTCAATTGCACAAGATGTGCATTTTACAATGTATGATGCAATAGAAACAAACTTAAACCCCACAACTGCAGGTGTTTTTGATGGAAGCTTGAGGGCTGGGTTAAACTATAGAAATCAATGGGGAAGTATTGGAAATGCTTTTAAAACATATTCTGTTAGTATTGATGGTGGACTATTTAAAAACTCATGGAAAAGAGGCTATATCGGAGTTGGTTTAAATGCCTTTAAAGATGTTGCTGGAGCAAGTAGTTTTGGATCAACTAAAATAAACTTGTCTTTATCCAGCACAATCTATCTCGACAATAGAAATACAGCTTCACTTGGTTTTTCTACAGCATGGGTTCAAAATAGCATTGATCAAAGTAATTTACAATGGAGCTCACAATTTAATGGACAAGCTTATGATAAAACTTTATCATCTAACGAAAGTTTTTTATTTGAGAATAAAAGCTACTTTGATTTTACTGTAGGTGGTATTTGGAATTATGGAAAAGGAAATAAAACACTAAGCTCTAAAGATGAATTTAAAATTCAAGCAGGATTAGTATTCTACCATGTTGCCAGACCAAGCCAGCAAATAGAATTTGGAGAAATAGATAAATTATATTCAAAATTTGCTTTTCACGCTCAAGCATTATTAGGTTTAGAGAATTCTAAAATTGCATTCCAGCCAAAAGTATTAGTGATGTTTCAAGGTCCTGCTCGTCAGTATTTAGTTGGAACATTGGTTAGATATACGCTTCAAGAAAAATCAAAATATACAGGATCATTAAAAGGAATGTCAATAGCATTTGGTGGTTATTTTAGGATTGGAGATGCTTTTGCTCCTAGCTTGGAATTTGAAGTATCAAACTTTACTATCGGTGTTGCTTATGATATGAATGTTTCAGGATTATCTGCAGCAACAAATGGAAATGGAGGAATGGAAATTTATTTAAAATTTATAAATATTGGTTCGAGTAAAAATTCAAGTGCTCGTTTTAGATAAAAAAGCTTTTATAAAAAAGGAGGAGCATAAACTCTCCTCTTTTTTTATTTTTCAAATGCATAAAACCACCTTATAATTTCAAGTAGAAGAATCTGTTTAGAGAGAAATGAAGTAGTGAAATTATATTAAAATGACAAGCAACCCTATATATATAATCAATAGTAAAATAAGCACTGTAGTTGCTTTTTTGTTGTTATTTATAAATAGCACTGTATTTGCTGCTTGCCCTTCAATTAATACCTCATTTACAACATCTGTTGTTGATGTTTGCGGCCCTGGAGCAACCACTGTAAATATTATTAACAATAGTACTGGTGCTGGTGCTGCAACAGCAACTTATAATTGGTATTTTAATAACGCTATATATGATGTTACCAACGGATTAGCAGCCCCTATTAGTGTGAGTGTTTCTGCGGTAGGTACTTACACCTACCTTATGGTTGCTACAGATATGGCAGGAACTTGTACAGATTCTTTTTTTGTAGATGTTGTTGTGCACCCTATACCAACAGCTTCTTTCACGTTTTCGCCAAACAATCAATGTGCAGGAACAACAATCTCTTTTAACAATACATCCACAGGTAATGATTCTTACACCTCTTACAATTGGAATTTTGGGGATGGAAACACAAGTACAGCAAACAATCCAAGCAATACTTATGCTGCTGGAGGTACTTACAGTGTAACATTAACAATGATCAATGCCGCAGGATGTACAAGCACTAATAATGTAAGTGTTACTGCAAATGACATCCCTGTTGCTAATATTTCTGGAGACGATGGGGATGGGGATTTATTTCATTGCTTATTACCTATTGATACGATTACAACAGAAACAGTAACCTTTTTTAACACCACAACTGGAGCAACTTCTTATACTTGGGATTATGGCGATGGTTCTCCTGTTTTTTCTACAACATCTAATGCCCCACATACTTATACTTACACTTCTTACGGAACTTTTACAGTCAATTTTACCGCTACGCATGCAAATGGCTGTGTTGTTACCAAAACATTAACCGTTGTTTTTGAAAAATTTGTTTCTGCCTCTTTTGTTGTTCCAATTTCTGAAACATCAGGTTGTTTACCTCACACAGTTAATCCTGTTAATGCCTCAGTTAATGCAAACACCTATGTTTGGAATTTTGGTGACGGAACCCCATCAGTAACTACAACCTCTTTTGTTGCTCCACCACACACTTATGTTACAGGCGGAATGTTCACCATAATGGTTACCGCATCTAACAGTTGTAATGCATCAACAGCAACAGTTGGTCCTATCATTATATCTGGTCCACCAACAGCAAGCTTTTCACATTCATTGGCAGGACGAGGTTGTGCTCCTCAAACCATTAACTTTGCTAATTCTTCTTCAAATACTGTCCCAGCAAATAATTATGTTTGGATAATGGATAATGGGAATACGTATACATCCACTATAAACCCTCCAACTCAAACTTACAATCAGGGACAATTTACCATTATGCTAATTGCAAACAATGCTTGTGGTGCAGATACAATTACTCAATCCATAATTGTAGATAGTATCCCTACGGCTTATATGTATGTTAATCCATTAGAAGGTTGCACTCCATTAGTTGTTAATGGTTTTGATTCTGCTTTTGGAGGAAATTTAACCACACAATGGTGGGCTGACGGCTTTTTTCAAACAAATAACGATACCATTCCTACACAAACATTTACAACCCCTCCTGGAAATTCAATTACAACTCATTCTATCCGATTAAGAGTTTCAAACCAATGTGGTATTTTTGATTCTACAGTAAATATTATTGTTCATCCAGAAGTACAAGCAATATTTACTCCTTTAGCAAGTAAAGACCGTTGCACGGTAAATTATTTATAAATTGGTTTGTTTTAATTATGTAATCATTTAATTATCAGCATTATAGTTGTTATATTTGTATATGAAAATACAAAAACAACCCACTTTAGCTGACAG
>Ga0256845_1000921_pt1 | contig 25196 bp, 23 predicted proteins | sample RiftiametaG_FD_189101 | JGI IMG/M metagenome (GOLD analysis project Ga0256845, IMG submission 189101) | Tube worm associated microbial communities from hydrothermal vent at the East Pacific Rise, Pacific Ocean - Riftia | ecosystem: Host-associated > Annelida > Integument > Unclassified ... | reverse complement strand
CCCAGCGCATTCGAAGTCGCCTTTGTCTCTGCCGCTCACACCACGTCGCACATCGACGCTTTTCTTGCTGCGTTGTAAGTCGAAAAACACGTAATAGAGATTTGAATTAATAGGATTTGGGTTATTTGCTTTAACACGCAGGTAACCTATTTCTTTTAATTTCCTCACATAATGCGAACGCTTTTTAAGGAATCTCCTAGTTATTCTCTAACGAAGTTTCCCTCAAATAGGGTGCGTCAAAGAGAACGATTCGTCGAACCGAGTTTTATTAATCAAGAACCCTATTCACAAGTTGGTTTGGCGGATTTAAAAAGGAAATCAGTTGGAAAAATTGTAATGGCCGGTGGTTCCTTCTCTTTGGTGAGTTTTACGCATGTTGCGTGAAACCATCTTAAAAAATGAAAATAAAACAGGAGAAACAGAATGAGAAAACAGTTAAGTATAGCAGCCTCTCTTTTGGTGAGTGCTATGGTATCGTCGCAAGCGGCTGTTACCTATATTAATAGTGATATTACCAGTTCGACTCATTTGTCGAAGTTACCTGCTGGGGATTATTATAGTTTAACCAATGTGGTTTATGTGATGCCTGGTGCCAGCTTGACGTTGGATGCGGGAGTTTTGTTTAAAAACTCGGGGGATGGTAGTTTGGCGATCACGCGTGGAGCTCAGTTTTTTGTGAATGGCACGAAGGATGAACCCGTTATTTTTACTTCGATTCATGATGATTTTGCAACGTGGCGTGAAGCGGCGAATGAGTGGGGTAGTATTGCGATTTGTGGCAATGGCCTTATTTCGGCATCGCATTATAAGGGTGCGGCGGTGATTGGTTCTGATGGTGTTGCAAACAGTAAGCAACCAGATGGATATAGTGATAAGGTGATGGAGGGTCTTTCGGCCGCATATACTGGTGATACTCGTCCGTATTATGGTGGAAATAACGATTGCGATGATAGTGGTTCGATTAAGTATTTATCGATTCGTTATGGAGGTCAGATTTCTTCGTTGCCCAATAAGGAGCTAAACGGTCTTTCGCTTGGTGCAGTGGGTCAGGGAACGGATATCGATTATATTGAAATCATGAATAATGTGGACGATGGAATCGAGATTTGGGGCGGAAAAGTTCATTTAAAACATGTGAGTATTTGGAATGTTGGCGATGATAGTTTTGATATTGATGAAGGATGGCGCGGTCAGGCTCAGTTTGGTTTGATTGTTCAGGGCTATAGTTTAGATGCTTCGCAGGGTTCGGGTGTTGGCGACAATATGTTTGAACATGATGGTGCTGAGGACTCTGATGCGCAACCGGTTACTTCGGGTCAGATTTATAATTTCACCGCCATTGGAAATCCTGAAGATGGCGATGGTGCTACCGCATGGCGGGATGGTTGCCGTATGCAGTATCGGAATTGCATTATCATGGATTGTGCCGAGAAGGTGGTTCGTCCTGATGGGGATGACGGCGATGGTGCAAATGGATATGGATATAATGGAACGTTGACTATGGCTGAGGTTTTTTCGACGGATGCCACGCATCTTCGTTCTAATTCAATTGGGGTTTCTCCGCAGTCATTATATACGGCACAGGATGCTGGAAAAATGTCGGGCTTTGAAAATTGTATTTTTTATCATAATGCAAATTACGCAAAATTTGATGAGTTTGGACAAACCAATGCGGTGTTCCATAATATTATTGAGCCTGCGAGTATGCCGATTAAGAAGGTGATTCGTGGACCAATTGTTACAAAACATGGAAAGGATATTGCGCCGGTGATTTCGTTGGATCCATGTGCTGCTCATGATGCCGCTGTTGCGGGGAATGCAAAGGTTGTTCCTCGTAATGGGTTTTATGATGCGGCTCCATTTGTGGGGGGCTTTAGTGCAAATAATAACTGGTTGGTGGGATGGACTGCTGCGGATCAGTTTGGTTTGGTGGATCACGCTAGCCATTCAGCTCCAGCTGCTACAATTACAACGGGTGCGGCGATTTCGTTCCCTACACAAGCGGGGGTTTGGTACACCGTTCAGAGTGCTACAGATGCTGCAGGTCCTTGGTCGAATGTAGCGGATGTTTTGGGGAATGGTCAAACGATGTCGTATGTAGATTCTGATTTGGGAACGACTGGGTTTTTTAAGGTCGTTTATAAATAAATCGTTCTAAAAAGGGGTATTAATCCCGGCCGACGGCAGTGTTGTTATTCTGCCGTTGGTTCTTCTTATAATTGGAAAAAGCTATGAAGCGTTGGTTAATTGGAATAGGTGTCTGGATTATTTTTGTTGGAATAACGTGGGGGGATGTGGGGTCTAAAGATTTATTAGATCTTGCTTTTGCGGGCGTTTCAAAGATGCCGCTGAATCCTCATATAAAAAATAGATCGCGAGCGCAGGAAAAAGCGATTGATGTGTATCTGGAGCTTGGTGAAGACCGTGCAGCAGAAACTAAAATTAAGTATATTGAAAATTGGCGACGTTGGATGGCCTTCGCAAATTTGGCTCATTTTTATGCAAAAAAAGGCGATGGTGTTGCGGCAGAAAAGGTGCGAGATAAAGTGTTGGTTGCGTTACAAATGGTGGATGAGATTCATTCTGGAAAGGTTTTGGCTCGCACGCCGTCTGCTTTAATTGATTCGCTTGAAGGGTGGCGATATAAGAACGTGCGGGTGAGGCTATATGAGACCGACCTCTTGTTGGGAAAAAAAGAGGTCGAGGGTGTGTTGGCTTCGTTGCATTTAACAGAGGATCTTTCAGCTTCTCTTGCGGCAAATCGAGCGGTTAAAAATTCGATTAAATATAAAGATGCAATGATTCAACTAAGTCAGCTTGCAGACACTACAAATTTTGAAGTCATTGAGTACGCTTTAGTTGGAATGGTTCGTTTAGCAGATGTTCATTATCAAAAAATAAACCCATCGGAATGGGTTGAAAAAGAGTTGATTATACGACTTAAACATACGCCTGTATTCACAAAGATTAATGTGCTTGAGAAGATGGTTAAAGTTGCTCTCCAACACAATGATGTTGGTTTTGCAAAAAAGCTTTGTGTGATGATGGAGCAGTATATTCATGCAGCAGCGTTGCCTGTTGAATTGCGCATTGTGGAAAAAGTGCGGGTTATTCGGCTGCGTTTGAATGCGGGAAGTGAAGCAAATGCAAAAAAGCAACTCGACAAATTATGCTTTTTATATGAACAAAATCTTAGAAGCATTGTGGATATTAATCGCGCTCACATTCTTTGTCGGTTAGCAGAAGCGGCTTGGTTGGCCGGCGAAAAAAAACAAGCGTTGAGTCTTTATAAAAAAGCCATTGTTGCAGGTCAAATAAATCCTAATTCACGACCTCGAGCCGATGCATTAAACGAGATTTGTTGTTCAATGGCGCGCTATTTTGTGCCTCCAACTCAAGACCTTTTTCATCAATTACAAGAGATGAGTGCAAAATTAGGGAGACCGTGGTGAAGAAAAGTACGGTTCTATTTTTAATGGGTATTTGTGGATTCGTTGCCACAAATGTTTGGGCTCAATTGGGTGGTCTTCGCGGCGTGGTGATGGATCAAGATTTTAAGGTTCCTCTTTCTGGTGTTAAGGTGTGTGTGTCTGAAACAGGAAAAGAAGCGGTCACGAGCGATACGGGAAGTTATTATTTTGAAAACATAAAGCCAGATAGTTACACCCTTATTTTTAGTAAGGACGGCTACACCCGTATTACAAAATCTGAAGTTGTTGTTGTGCCGGGCGCATTGGCGGATGTTGAAGTATCGATGGCGGGCGAATATGAAGATATGGATGAATTGGTGGTTCGAGATATTCAATTAGGGGGAGCATCAGAGATTGGTTTGTTGAATTTAAGAATGGAAAGTTCCGCTTTAATGAATTCGGTGGGCGCCGATTTAATGGGAAAAGCTGGAGCTTCTGATGCGGCACAGGCTCTTTTGTTGGTGCCGGGAACAACAATACAAGATGGAAAATATGCGGTGGTTCGAGGTTTGCCCGATCGATATGTTAGCACCCAGATGAATGGTGTACGCCTTCCCACTGCTGATCCCGACAAACGAGCTGTTCAGTTGGATCAGTTTCCTGCGGCGATGATTGAAAGCATGCAGGTTTCTAAAACCTTCACGCCCGACCAGCAAGGCGACGCGTCGGGGGGGGCGGTGAATGTGGTTTTAAAAGGTGTTCCCGACGAACCCGTATTAAAAGTGAGCGTTGGAACCGAGTGTAATACACAAGTTTTGAAAGCGGGAAATCAATTTTTAGGATCTACGGATGGCGGGGTTGGTGGATGGGGAAACAGGGCTTCGTCGATTCATCCGCAACCCGAAGGAACAAGCTGGGTGGGTGCCGTGGGTGTGTCTCGGAGGCATGCGCCGCTATGTTATAATTTAGGCATAACAGCGGGCGATAAAATTGAGTTCGATTCAGGTTTAAAAATAGGGGCAATGGGTTCCTTTTTTTATAAAAGAAAAGCCTCGTACTATGAGGGTGGAATAGACGATCAGTATTGGCAAAAAAATCCAGGCGATCCTCTCACACCTCAATATTCTGGGAATGACAATTTGCAAGGGAATATGTTTAATACCGCTCTATTCGATGTCACCAAAGCCAGCGAAGAAGTTCAGTGGGGTGCTCTTGCCGCACTTGGTGTTGAAACCGAAAACCATGCACTTTCTGTACTTTATTCACACACCTTTTCGGGTGAAAATAGTGCAATTCTTCTGGAAAATACGCGTGGAAAATATTATTATTTCCCTGGGCACAATCCATATAATCAGAACTCTCCTGGGCATTATAACGACCCGAATGGAGAGGATAATACCGAAGGAAGTCGATTCCGTCGTAACGAAACATTAGAATATGTGGAGCGCATTTCCAACACGCTTCAAGTTCGAGGGAAACACACCTTCTTATTGCCTGATTGGAGCGTAGGATCCTTCTTTCATCTGCTTGATCCCAAGCTCGACTGGACGATTGCAACCAGTTCTTCTAGTTTAAATAGCCCCGACAAACGAATGTTTGAATCGTTTTGGGTGCCGCCCTATTTAAAACATAACAACCCCAATAATCCGCGTGGAAATGTTCACGAACAGATTAATGATGGATCAACTGGCGGTCTTGGAAATATGTTTAGAATTTGGAAAAAGGTGGATGAAAAAAGCGATCAATTTTTTGCAAACAGTACTTTTCCCTTTGAGCAGTGGAGCGAAAAAGAAGGATATTTGAAGTGTGGTTTTTTTGCCGATCATGTTCGACGTGAATATCGGCAAGAATCGTTTAGTAGTGACCCAACACTTGGCGGATCATCTTATCAGGGCGATTGGTCGGATTTTTGGAGTGCTCATTACCCGAATGAGGGGCATGTAATGAATGCCGCAGATATTGATGTGAATTATGATGGAGAACAAAAAATTACTGCTTTTTATGGGATGGTTGATGTACCCGTTACATCGTTCCTTACTTTTTTAGGCGGTGCGCGTTTTGAAAAAACAGAACTCTCGACCCAGATCACCGAAGCAGATGGAGGAAACTTACTTCTATTTCTTCCTCCCACATATAATGGAATTGATTTTAACGCCAATAAAGAGTTGGCGAATGCTCATATTTCGCAAGCCGATGTTTTGCCATCGCTAGGTTTTGAATGTACTCCACTCGAAAAGTGGGTGTTGCGTGGAACATATAGCGAAACAATTGCGCGAATGACCTTTAAAGAATTAACACCTATTCAGCAGCAAGATTATGTGGGCGGCGACATCTTTATTGGCAATCCCGAATTGCAAATGAGCGCATTAAAAAATTACGATCTTCGGCTCGATTATAATCCATATCCGGGGGGGCTATTTTCCTTCTCTTGGTTTTATAAAGAGATCAAAAATCCTATTGAATATAGGCAGGTTCTTCTTGGTGGATCTACCTTGGCCACAACAGCTGAGAATTATCCAAAAGGAACGCTCCAAGGATACGAAGCCGAGGTGCGTCAGTCGTTAGGGCGATTTTGGGATCCGCTCGAAGGATTATCACTTAGCGCCAACGTAACGCTGATTCATTCCGATGTGCAGTTGCCAGAGACAGAACGACAAGAACTGGCAAACTTGGGAGTTTCCCGCCGTTCACGCGCCATGCTAAATGCTCCCGAATATCTATATAATTTGAATGCCACATATTCTATTCCGCATTTTGGAACAGAGCTTGGCCTTTTTTACACGGTAAAAGGCGACACTCTCGTGGCGGGGGGCGGAAATGTGGATGGAAATTTTGCGCCCGATATTTATGCCACACAACGAGGGACGCTGAACTTTACACTTAGCCAAAAATTAACTCGTAGAATGAAATTACGATTTAAAATTAAAAACTTAACAAACTCTTCTATTCAAGAGGTGTACCGCTCGAAATATATTTCAGGCGATATGGTGCGGCGATCGTACAAAGTGGGGGTCAACTTCACCGTCGGGATTAGTACCACATGGTAACACCATACTCATTACCTGCTCATATTATGAAAATAATCTAAAGGTAGAACATAAACAGAGGTTAATTATGAAAAAAAAGATGATCCTAATTTTAACATTATCTTGCGCTGCTGGCTTGCAGGCAGAAAAACTTGAAACAACAAAAAATCTACTTTCAAAATGGGTGGAAACTCGAAAGCTGATTTCTGAAGAAAAAAATAAGTGGAAACTTGAACGTGAAATGTTTGGAGATCGAATTGATCTGGTTCGAACCGAACGCGATGCACTTAGAAAAAAAATACACAAAACCCAGTCTCTTATCACAGGAGCCGATAAAAAGAGGCTGGATTTAGTGAAAGAAAACGATGCCCTGAAAAATGCTTCCGCCACACTTGGGAATAAAATCGGTGTTTTAGAACAAAAAATACGTAAGGTGTTGCCCACATTACCACCACCTGTTCAGGATCGCATCAAACCGTTAAGCCAGCGAATTCCAAGAAAAGAAAAAACACAACTTACGCTTTCTGAGCGCTATCAAAATGTGATTGGTATTGTGAATGAGCTAAACAAAATTGCAAACGAAATCACGGTTGTCAGCGAGGTTCGCCAGTTGCCTAATGGGTCTACTGCAGAGGTGCAAACGTTATATATTGGTTATGCTCAAGCATATTACGCCACAAATAATGGCAAGATTGCAGGGGTGGGTCATCCCACTCCAAAAGGCTGGGTTTGGGAATCAAACAATAGCATTGCTCAAGCGGTTCTCGACTCCATCTCTGTTTTGAAAAATGAAAAAGTGGCGGAGTTTATTCCGCTTCCCATCCATGTTGATTAACCCTATTTAGGAATATACTATGAAAAAAATAATCCCCTTATTTCTTAGCTTGTTCATCTCGGGAAGCTATTCCCAAGCAGTTGATTTGCAGAGCAAGCTGGAGTCTAGTCTGAAAGAACTTTCACGTGTTCGCCAAGAAATCTTAAAAGAAAAATTGCCGATGGCAAAAGGTCTTAACGCTTTGGAAGACGAGGTGTTGGACGTTCGTATTAAACACCAAACAATCTTGCGGCAGTTGGATAGTCGGAATCTTGATCTTAATAATCTGCGTGCCGAAATTAAGATGAGGAAAAGCGAAAAAAGTTATATTTCTAACCTGCTTGGCGAATATACTCGAAATTTTGAAACACAGCTTCATATCACCGAATTGGATTTGTATAACAAGGTTTTAAAAGACGCAAAGCTTGCTCCCAACAATTCCAATCTTTCCGACGAAGCGGTGTTTAATATTCAAACCACACTGGTTGAAGCATCCATTAAACGGCTTGAAAAAGTGGTGGGAGGAATGGCTTTTTCGGGAAGGGCCGCTGGAGAAGATGGTGTACTACACAAAGGGAATTATCTGCTCATCGGCCCCATTGCACTTTTTTCTTCTGCCGACAATCGTTTGGCTGGAATTGCTGAGCAACGTATTGGATCGCTTGAACCCACTGTTATGCCGTTTTCAAAGAAAAAAAATTCGGTTAGTGTTACAGAAACGGTAAAAAATAAAGGGGGTATTTTCCCCTTTGATCCAAGTCTTGGTAATGCGCGAAAAATTGAGGAGACCCAAGAAACTCTTGGGGAACATCTCAAAAAAGGTGGATTTGTTGTGTATCCCATTGTGGGCATGTTTTGTTTAGCCGTGTTGGTTTCGCTCTTTAAGTGGTTTCAGCTTGCACGAATTCCAATGCCGTCTGATAAAGAAATTAAGCCACTACTTCATGCCATGTTGCACGACGATCATTTAGAAGCCACCGAAACTGTTGGAGAAATTAAAGGACCCGTGGGAATTATGCTTCAAGCAGGGGTTGCCCATGTGAGTGAACCCAAAGATTTAGTCGAAGAAGTGATGTACGAAGAGATGCTGACGACAAGGTTACAAGTAAATAAATGGACGCCCTTCATCGCCATCTGTGCTTCTTCGGCTCCACTACTTGGGCTTCTTGGAACTGTGACAGGAATTATTAACACCTTCAAATTAATCACCGTGTTTGGTTCTGGAGATGCAAAAACGCTCTCGGGTGGTATTTCCGAAGCCCTCATTACCACAGAGTTAGGTTTGATTGTCGCAATTTTTTCTCTCTTTCTTTACGCCTTTTTGGATCGTAAAGGAAAATCAATTACCGACCGGATGGAGCAGGTAGCCATTTTGTTTATGAACCGTTCAACCCGAACCGCTCCAAAGGAGCTCTAATGCAAAAGTCTGTTTCAATTTGGCAACAAGCACTTGAAATTTGGAATTCAGGTGGATGGGGAATGATCGCTTTGGCAGCAAATGCGGTTCTAATTTTCTACCTCGGACACAGTATCTTTTTCCGCATTCGTGCAAAGGGATATTTACATGTCCCTGAAAAAAAATGGAAGGGTTGGATCAAGCAACCAGAAAAAGGTAAAGGAGCAATCGGGCGGATGGTGCGCTTTGTGATGGCTGCTCAAACAATTGAAGAAATTTCTATTTTCTTCGATGAACTAAACCAAACTGAAATTGCTCCGTTTGATCGCGATTTAAAGGTAATGAAAATGAGCGTAAGCGTGGCTCCTCTTTTAGGATTGCTTGGAACCGTAACTGGAATGCTTGCCACTTTTGCGGCCTTAGCCTCTGGATCGGGTGGAGATAAAACCATGGATATGGTGGCATCGGGTATTTCTCAAGCATTAATCACCACCGAAACAGGGTTGCTTATTGCACTACCGGGGTTGATTTTTCAATATAAATTAGCTCGCGAACATCAACAATACAAAGCCTTCCTCGCCCACCTGCAAACCGTGTGTACACAACGACTTTATAAAAATAGATCAAAAATGGAGAGGACATAATGGCTCGGTTTAGAAACAATGCAAACGACAATAGCGATGTGGGGGTTGATATTTCGCCTTTAATTGATGTCGTCTTTATTCTACTTATCTTTTTTATTGTCACCACAACCTTTGTTGATGAAACCGGTGTCGAGGTCGATAAACCACAAGCGGCCTCCTCAATTCAGTTAGAAAAAAGCAGTATCATGTTGGCGATCACATCAAATGGAGAAATCGTTTATGGCGGTCGGGAAATTGGTATTTCAGGAGTTCGACCATTGGTTCGGCGAATGATGCAAAAAGAGAGCGTTCCCGTTATTGTTCAAGCCGACCAAGAGGTAAAAGCAGGGTTGCTGGTTCGAGTAATTGATGAAGCAAAACTTGGCGGAGCCAAAAAAGTGAGCATCGCCACGTGCCGAAAGCAAGGATAATATATTGTGCTTAAATCCATTAAATTTTTATTCAGCCAAGCCACATATCTCGGGTTTTCGCTTCTCGCTGCACTGGCTCTTTTTATGGTATTGCCCATTTTGCAAGTCATCACCAAACCCCCGCCCAAAGATTTAACGATTCGTACAGTCGATGTTGTGAATGTTCCACCACCGCCTGCTCCGCCAATGCAAGAGCCAGAAGAACCTGAGCCAGAAGAGCAGCCTCCGCCAGCCCCCGCTGTGGACGCTCAACCGCTCAACCTTTCTCAGCTCGAGCTTACCCTTAACCCCGGGAACGGTGGGTTTGGCGGTGGTGATTTCGCAGTTAATCTCAACGGATTAACAGGAAATAGTAAAGAGATCGACGCCATTTTTTCCCTATCTGATCTTGATCAAAAACCACGAATTATTTATCAGCCAGCACCTATTTACCCGCCCGAACTGGCGCGTAAAAATATGCAAGGAACCGTCTACATTCTGTTTGTAGTCGATCAAACAGGGCGTACCCGAGATCTTAAAGTGCAAAAATCGACACATCCCTCTTTTAATAACCCCGCTCTTAAAGCCGTAAAACAATGGAAATTTGAACCAGGAAAACGCAAGGGAAAGGCAGTTCGGTTTCGAATGCGCGTACCCATTACTTTTCAAAAATAGGAACATATAATGAATAAAAAGAAGAATAAACCAGCACTGTTTTTTTTGATTTTCCTTCTTGTAGGAACAACAAGTGGTGCCAAATTACAAGACACAATATACGCTCAGAAAGATCTTTCAAGTATTCAAAAACCAGCACATAAAACCATTGTTGATCTTTCTATTTGGGATGATGAATCCTTTCAAAAACAGTTTCTTGGAAGTTACGGCGTAAACGCCGAAATCGAGCCACGTGTAAGTTCAGTTGAACGCGAACAAATGCAAAAAATCCTAGAAATACTCTCTAAAGAAAATAGCCAAGAGAAAGCACTCAAACAACTTAAAAAAATCACAAAAGATTCATCCTCGGCTATTTTCGACTTTACCATCGGCAATCTTTATTTTCAAAACGATCAACTTAAAGAGGCACTACTCTGGTACAACAAAGCCATTAAAAAATATCCCAATTTTCGCCGCGCATATAAAAATAGTGGTCTTATTTATGTGCGCACTGGAAAATATAAAGAAGCACTTCCCTTTCTAACCAAAACCATTGAACTTGGTGGACACACCAGCATCGCATATGGATTGCTCGGATTTGCCTACGGTTCGATTGGAAATCACCTTTGCGCCGAATCGGCTTATCGCCAAGCCATCTTGCTCGATCCCGAAACAATCGATTGGCAACTTGGTCTTGCCCGTAGTTTTTTTAAACAACAAAAATATGGCGATGCTGTTAGCCTTTGCAACACACTCATCGAAAAAAAACCAAAAAACGGAACCTTCTGGCTTTTGCAAGCCAATGCTTATTTAGGTCTTAAACAACCCATGCGCGCCGCCGAAAACTATGAATATGTGCAGGTTTTAGAACAAGCAACTCCGGTGAGTATGACCATGCTTGCCGACATTTATATTAATCAATCTCGATGGGATCTGGCCACTGATGCCTATCTTAAAGCCTACGAACTTGACCATGCAAACCACCCAGAAAAGCTCTTGCGTGCCGCCAATATTTTAACTGCACGAGGATCGTTTAAACAAGCTGAACGCATTCTCACGCGCATCACCGAAAAGAAAGATGCCCTCACAAAAGCTAACCTGAAAGAAATGCTTAAACTTCAAGCAAAAATTGCTGTGGCAAACGGAAAGGGGAAAACAGTCGTGCAGGTCTTAAAAAAAGTTGTTGATGTTGATCCGCTTGATGGAGAAGCCTTGATTTTACTTGCCCAACATTACGGTCGAAACATTCCAGAAAAGGCCGTTTTTTATTACGAACGTGCTGCACATATTGAAAAATACGAAGCACAAGCCAAGCTTGCACACGGGCAACTGCTTGTAAATCAAGCAAAATATAACGATGCCCTCCCGCTACTACGTCGCGCATATGAACTTAAACCACGTGCCGACATCCAAGAATATATTAAACAAGTTGAGCGTATTGCAAAAACACGAAATGAATAAGGAGAACTCTCATGGCCGATCGAAAAATACTCGTTGTAGAAAGCAACAGATCCATTCAAAAATCTCTTAAAATGAACATGGAAAAAGCAGGGTGGAACGTAGAAATTGCAAACTCAGGAGAAACGGCTTTACTTACCGTTCCTGCTCTTGATCCCGATATTATTCTTTTAGGATTAGAACTCTCGGGGCTAAATGGAATAGAAACGTGTCGGCAATTGAAAAACTATCCAACCACGCACGAAACACCCATTATTATGCTCGCCAAAAAAGATCAAGAAAACGAAAGCATTAAAAGTCTAAACGAAGGTGCCGACGATTTTATTACCAAACCCATTAACCCAGAGCTCTTACATGCCAAAATTAAAACCATTCTTCGGCGAAGCACACGCTCTCGCACTCGATCAAAAAACCAGCCGATTCAACTTCATAATCTTTACGTTAACCCCCTTCAATATGGGGTCGAAGTCGATGGGAAATCAGTAAAACTTACCCGCAACGACTTTCGGCTTCTACTTCTCTTTGTTCGTAATCCCGGGCGTGTTTTTTCTCGATTCGACATCCTTCTAAAACTTCATGGCACACAAAGCAACATTTCAAAACGATCCGTTGATGTTCAAATTGTCGGACTCCGCAAAAAAATTGCTCCAGCCGGACACCTCATCGAAACCGTCCATGGCGTAGGATACCGCATCAAAGAACTTGGGCATTAAGGCTTGTTTGATCTGTATCACTTAGGGGGGGGGCTATGTTTTGTAATCATTTCAGTGTAGTCGAAGTAATTAATCTAAAAGTGGATACTTTGTTGTTTTTCTTTTTTATTGGAGTATTCAACGAGGTCTGTTTTTAAAAACGCAATTCTAATCGTTTGAAAATAAGACGAAAATAAAGGGATGCTAGGTTTCTACGCAAATATATTTAGGATAATAAGGAATGAGTGGAAAGTGAATGGTTTTTTTAGTGGGTGGTGTGAAGGATACATTGCTCTGTGATGAAATATAAAATTAAAAAGAAGGTGTTTTATGAAAAAAATAGTATTGAGTGTGTTGAGTATATTATTGGTTCTGGTTGCTTCTTGTTCTAAAAAACCAGTCCGAGAGGTTCTTGTTGTTTATACGGCTTTGGAGGATGATTATTACCCTACGTATCTTGCTTCTTTTAAAAAACAACATCCAGAAATTGATGTTCAGATTGTTCGTAATTCAACTGGTATTATTACGTCTAAGCTAATTGCTGAACGTGACAAACCTGCGGCGGATGTTATTTGGGGTGTTGCGGCAACAAGCCTGATGTTTATGAATAAATATAATATGCTTCAACCGTATAAACCAAAAGGGTTTAAGCGAATAAATAAATTGTTTGCAGATCATTCTCCCGAACCATTGTGGGTGGGGATTGATATTTATATGTCGGCAATTGTCGTGAATGAAATTGAATTAAAAAAAGGAAATTTTCCTGAACCTACATCGTATCAAGATTTATTAAATCCAATATATAAAGGTAAAATAGTGCTTCCAAATCCTCGGTCGAGTGGGACTGGGTATTTGATTATTTCGGGAATTCTTCAATCGATGGGGGAGGAGAAGGGGTGGCGTTTTCTTGATTCACTTCATTTAAATGTTGCGAGATATGTGCATTCAGGAACGAAGCCTGCCAAGCTGGTTGGGACTGGTGAATATCTTATAGGAATTAGTCCTGGATTTACGGGGATTCAGCTGGGGAAGAGGGGGCAACCAGTAAAAACTATTTTTCCAAAAGAGGGTTCGGGCTGGGATATAGAGGGGAATGCGCTTATAAAAAAGGATTCGATTAAACCTGCGGCTAAAATCTTTTTGGATTGGGCCATTTCAGAAGAAACATTGAGGTCGATTGCTAAGAATTGTGCAATCGTTTCTTCTGATATGAATACCACTGTGGTTGAAGGATTTCCTGAGAAGCCGTTGGATCAGTTAAGCCCTAATGATTTTTCATGGAGTGCACAGAATCGGACTCGTATTTTAGCGGAGTGGGCGAGGCGGTATGAAAATAAATAGAAAATGAGTGTATGAGGTTCCGATTTTTTTGCTGGGCTAAAAAGGAATATAAATGATTGAGATAAAAAAAATAAGTAAAGCATTCCGTGGGAAAAAAGTATTAAAAGAGCTGTCGCTTCATATTGAGAAAGGAATGTTTTTTACTCTTTTGGGTCCGAGTGGATGCGGAAAGACGACACTGTTGCGTATTATTGCAGGACTTGAAAAAGAAGATAATGGAAGTGTTTTGTTCGATGGCAGGGACATTACCCGTTTTCCCCCTCAAAAAAGAGGGATTTCTCTGATGTTTCAGTCGTATGCTCTTTTTCCAAATTTAACGTCTATGCAAAATGTTGAGTTTGGATTAAGAAAAAAACAGCTTTCCAGGAAGGATCGAAAGAAGCGGGTGGTTGAGATTTTTGAAATGATGCAACTCTCGTCTGAAATGAAATCATATCCAGCAGAACTTTCGGGGGGGATGCAGCAACGGGTTGCCTTGGCTCGTGCATTGGTTACGCATCCAAAATTATTGTTGCTTGATGAACCCTTGTCTGCGTTGGATCCGAAGGTTCGTGAATCTTTGCGGCGACATATTCGTATTGTTCAGCAAGAACTTAATATTACCACAATTATGGTTACTCATGATCAAGCGGAGGCCCTTTCTATGAGTGACCATATTGCGATTATGAATGATGGGGTTTTTGAGCAAATCGATACTCCTTTTAATCTTTATGTAACACCAAAAACGCCTTTTGTGGCTCATTTTGTGGGGACAAATAATTTTTTTGTAGAAGAGGGCGTGGCGCTAAAGGATCGGTTTTTCTCTATACGACCCGAACAAATAAAGCTTAGTTCATTAAAAAGAGATTCCATTTGCGTTACGGTTGTTGTGGAGTTGGTAGAGTTTAGTGGAGCTCATTATCGTTTAACATGTAAGTCAAAAGAGAGTGTGGTGCATTATTTTGTTGATGTGCCATCTGAGGAATTTAAATCTCAAAAGATTACGGTTGGAAGAGAGCTTTCACTCTATCTTAATAAAAATGAGATGATTCATTATAAAGGGAATCTTTATGAAGCGTCTGTGTAACCGATGGGGAGGGTGTTGCGATAATAAAGGGGTTTTAGCGTTGTTAATTATATTAACAATATGGCTTTTTGTTGTTATTCTTTTTCCTCTAGTAGAGCTTTTATTACGAAGTCTTCATGATGAAAATGGTGTTTGGATTGGGTTGCGTAATTTTTATATATTTCTTTCTACACCTTCTTTTTTTTCCACATTTGGAAATACGTTAAGCGTCTCTTTATTAACGGCGTTAATGTCAACGGTTGTTGGTTTTTTCTTTGCGTATGGATTAACCCGAACCAATATTGTTGGAAAAGGATTTTTTAAAACGATAGCGTTGGCACCGCTTTTTACCCCTTCGATTATGCACGGGATTGCACTTATTTATCTCTTCGGTAATCAAGGACTCATTACAACTGGTTTTTTTGGTGTGTTTTCTGGAATAAAGATTCCGCTTTATGGTTTTTGGGGAATCTTAATTGCTGAGTTTTTTTATGTCTTCCCCAAGGCTGTAATTATTATGACAATGACTCTGTTAATGGCAGATATGCGACTTTACGATGTGGCAAAAACTCTGGGCGCAGGGAAGATTAAGGAGTTTTTTTTTATAACGCTTCCCGAGGTTCGCTTTGGGATTATGAGTGCGTTTTTCGTTACCTTTACACTTGTTTTTACTGATTTCGGTGTTCCTAAAGCGATTGGTGGACAATTTAATGTGTTGGCGGTTGATATTTATAAAAAAGTTATTGGCGAGCAAAATTTTTCTATGGGTGCTACCATTAGTTTGATTCTTCTTTTTCCAACTTTTTTAATGTTTTTGGTTGATCGTATTGTGTCAAAGAAAAAGACATCCGTTGTCTCTAGTCGAGCAAAACCATATAAAATTAAATCAAATAGGTTTAGAGATGCTGTTTTTTTATTTGGCAATTTGTCTATTTCATTTGCAGTTATTGTTATGTTGGGTGTTGTTGTTTTTGCTAGCCTCGTAAAGTCTTGGCCTTATGATATTTCAGTATCGTTTAAGAATTTTGCCACCTTTAATTCGGTCGGGAATGATGTTGTACAAACCTTTTCTAATAGTATAAAAATGGCTTTTCTTTCTGCGGGAATTGGATCCGTTGTGATCTTTCTTGCCGCTTGGATTGTTGAGCGACAAAAAACAGCACCCATATTGCGAAAAATCATTGGAAGCCTTTCTCTGTTCCCAACTGCTATTCCTGGAACGGTAATTGGTGTGGCTTTTATTTTCTTTTTCAACCGACAAGAGTTTCATCTTTTTGGGTTCTCGTTTTTTAATTCATTTTCCTGTTTATATGGAACCATAGCAATTTTGGTTATCGTTAATATTGTTCATTTTATGCCTGTTAGTTTTCTTACGGCAACAACGGCTTTAAAAAAATTAGATAAGGAGTTTGAAGAAGTTGCACACTCATTGGGGGTTTCTTCTTGGAAACTTTTTAGATCGGTTATTCTTCCAATCACTTTGCCTGCATTATTGGAGATGTTCTCGTATCTTTTTGTGAGTAGCATTACAACGATTTCTGCATTAATATTTCTTTATGCCCCACCGTTTAAACCGCTTGCGGTGGAACTGGTAGATATGGAAGATGCCGGAAATACATCCATCGCCGCAAGTCTTTCTGTTTTGATTCTTTTAACCAATGTCGTTGTTCGAATCCTCTATTTGTTTATTTCTAAGCAGATTCGTAAACATTCAAAAAAATGGCTTTTAGAGGATTAAATTTTGTTTAATTAACCAAATCCTATTGTGTATCTAATACATCTTAAATAAGTAATATGAGATAGTCTTTACATGAACAAATCACGATCAGTCGAATCTTTTTAAAAAAAAGTTTTTCGCCATAATTTGGTTGCTAAATATAAATAAAGATAATGAGAGCGTTTAAATATGAAGAGAAATAAAAGAACATATATTTTGGTCGAAGGAGCCAAAGAGCTTCGGGCTGCATTGGCTAAGGAGGCTGAAGAGAAGCTAAGCATCATCAATGTGACAGGTCCTTCAAGGGGCTTGGTTATGGTGAAAATGCGTGATTCGGCAAGAAAGGAAGTTTTTTTTCTTGGAGAGGTAATGGTAACGGAAGCTAAGGTGAGGATCGGAGATATGTTTGGTCTTGGATTGATTCGTGGCGATGATTTTTCGGCGGCGCGAGAATTGGCAATCGTTGATGCCGTATTTAACAGTGAATCTTCTTTGGCTAAAACATGGATAGAAAAACTTGAAAAAGAAGAGTTGTGCATAAGAGAAAAAAGAGAAGAAGAAGCGGCTAAGTTGCTCGGAACTAGAGTTGAATTTTCCACCATGGAGACCTTCTAAATGACGACTGATCGAACACATACACGGCAACGTGTTTTTAGAAAATTGGTGAAAGCGCATAGCTTCCCTGGAGCGATGGAATCCATTTCTTGTGAGATGAATGAGATTGATCTGGATCTGCCTATTCCTGCACAAATTGTATTGTTGGCGATTACGCTTCTTGATGCGGAAAGTTCGTTTGCCTTTTTTTCGCCGGATGCTGAACGGTACGAAAAATGTATAAGCCAATTGACTTATGCAAAAGTAGTTTCTGCTTCTATGGCTGATTTTGTTTTTGCTTTAGGTGGCGAGGAATATACCTCCTTGGCTGTAGATGTGGCGAAGGTGGGGACGTTATCGGACCCTCATTTTGGCGCCACTGTTATTATTAATACCTTAGATGAAAGAGGAGCCTCTGAAACTTCTTGGGAACTATCGGGCCCAGGAATTCGTGAAAAAAAAGAGATTAATATTGTTGATAATTGTACGTGGGTGGGTTTGCGGAATAAGAAGAATCAGGAGTTTCCATTGGGAATAGATATTATTCTTGTAAATTCCCTTGGTGGTATTCTTGCGTTACCTAGAACAACTAGAATGAGAGTGGTGTAAAATGGGATATGTTGCAGTAAAAGGTGGAACAAAAGCAATTGAAGCTTCTCTGGCTTTACTTGCCGAAAGGCGAGTGGACTCGGATGAATTGTTGAGTGTGAAAGCCATTGAAGGTGGGATGAAAGTTTTGATCGATCAAATAATGTCTGAAGGAAGTTTTTATGATGAGAAGATTGCTGCTCTTGCCATAAAGCAAGCGGAAGGAAGTCCAGAAGAAGCAGTGTTTCTTCTTCGGGCGTATCGTTCAACGCTCCCAAGACTACATTATACAAATGAAACGGATACGAGTAAAATGTGGGTAGAACGTCGTATTTCTTCAAGTTTTAAAGACATTCCCGGGGGGCAGATATTGGGAGTGAGTCCAGATTATAGTCATCGACTTTTGGATTTTGAATTGCTTGATGAGGATGAAGAATCCATTAAAAGACTTAGAGATGTTCTGTTGGAGAATGCTTCAGAAAAACCAATAGGCGTCGATTTGTCGGCACTACCTAAAGTAGTTGATTATTTGCGTGCAGAAGGGTTGATGCACACTCCTGAGCCCTCCAGTGAGGAGCCTAAGGATATTACAAAGCAAACGCTCGCGTTTCCAACATCTAGATCTGAACGAATTCAAATCCTCGCAAGAGGACAAACCGGTGCAATTGTGGCGTTTGGATATGCGGCTCAACGAGGATATGGTGCTGTTTTGCATCCAACCATTGCCGAGTTAAGAGTGGGGAAGATTCCATTGAAAGTCCCCAATCCATCTGTGGAAACTAGAGAGATTGATGATCTGGATGATGAGTACTATTTTGGGGAGATCCGACTCACGGAAGTGGAAACATTAATTCCTGTTCCTGTTAAACGAATGGATGGAAAAACAGAAATAGAATTTGCTCTGGGGTACGGGGTTAGCTTTGGGAGAAATGAAACCAAAACGATTGCAATGAGTCTGCTTGATTATAACTTAACGGATGGCGATAAAAATAGTCCTGTAGGAGATGAGGAACTTATTCTTCTTCATGTTGATTCGGTTGAAGCGTCTGGGTTTACAAGTCATTTAAAACTCCCTCATTATGTAACGTTTCAATCGGAGCTTGATAGTGTTCGAAAAACTAGAAAATCCTCCTTTTGCGCTCCTAAGGTTGGTGGAGCAAAGGATGATCTGTTTTTAGAGGGAGAAAAGTCATGAAGCTTAATTATAATTTTGGATTTCTTGATGAAGGTTCCAAGCGTGAAATTCGTAGAGCCATATTAAAAGGGATTTGTATTCCTGGGTATCAAGTTCCTTTTGCGTCAAGGGAAATGCCGATAGCGCGAGGCTGGGGAACCGGGGGGCTGCAAATTACACTTTCATTAATAGGCGAGAATGATGTTCTAAAAGTGATTGATCAAGGCGATGATGAATCTGTAAATGCGGTTAATATTAAGCATCTAATTACCGATGTTACCGATGTTTCGGTTACTTCAACCACAACGAAATCAACGTTGATACAATCTCGTCATAGAATTCCAGAAACACCTTTAAGAGAGGACCAAATATTGGTTCTTCAAGTTCCCATACCTGATCCTTTGCGATGGGTTGAAGCATCAGAATCCGTAACCAAAAGGCTTCATGCAGAAAAAGATTATACCGGCGTATTTCTTGTTTTGTTTGAAGAGATTATGAAATACGGTCGAGTAAGCACGGGGGCAGATCATCCTGTGATGATTAATGGAAGATATGTCATGGCGCCAAGCCCAATCCCTCGTTTTGATAACCTTAAATTGAATCAGTCAAAGAATCTTGTGCTTTTAGGAGCGGGACGAGAGAAAAAAATATATGCAGTTCCTCCTTATACCACACTTGTTTCGCTTGATTTTGAGGATTATCCGTTTGAAACAGAAGTTGATGCACAGAATATTTGTGATCGATGCTCTGCAAAAGAAGTGTTTATGGATGAAATTGTTGATCCAAAAACAGGTGTTGTAACTCATTATTGTAATGATACTGAATATTGTCTTGCGCGAAGGAATCAGAAAAGTTTATGAAAAAAATAGCATTTAATAATTATCAGCCAGAAGAAGCGGTGCTACGTGTGCAAGGATTATCCAGATATTATGGATCGGGTTGCATGGAATGTTTAAATACGAGTGTTGAAGAGAGCACGCTAGTCGCGAACTGGTGTCCCAACTGCCATACTGTTCATGCGGCAACCAACGTCTCCTTTTCTGTATATCCCGGTGAGGTTCTTGGGATTGTAGGCGAGTCGGGAAGCGGTAAATCTACTGTTATGAATAGTCTCTATTTTGATGATATCCCAAATTCGGGCTCAGCATATATTTCTGAATTTGATAACGGAAAACAGGATATTTTTTCAATATCAGATCAACGAAAGCGTCAGATTCGTAACGAATTCTTAGGAAAAGTGTATCAAAATCCGCTGCTTGGATTGAAGATGAGGTTTTCGGCCATTTCAAATGTGGCAGAAAAACTCATTTCCGCAGGTTTACGAAATGTGAACGCAATGGAAAAAAGAGCAAATGAGCTTTTAGAACACGTTAATATTCCATCTTTTAGAAGAAAAGATTTGCCTCTCAATTTTTCTGGTGGCATGCAGCAACGCGTTCAAATTGCAAAAGCACTCTCCAACAATCCGCCTCTTTTATTACTGGACGAAGTGACGACGGGGCTCGATGTTTCTGTTCAAGCTAAGGTTCTTGATCTTATTAAAGAGATTCAGCGAGAGTTGAATGTAAGTATGCTTTTGGTCTCTCACGATCTTGGTATTATACGAATGTTGACGGATCGAACTCTTGTTATGCTTAACGGTAGAGTCATCGAACAAGGTCTTACGGATCAAATATTAGAAGATCCGCAAGAGCCGTATACACAAGAATTAGTTCAATCACTTTTATAAAAGGAAAAATAATAATGATAACAGCAATAATAAACGGTAACGTTGTAACACCAACAGGAATTCTTGAAGATTTTGATGTGCTAATTAAAGAAGACCGTATTTTTTCCATATCTCCCTCTGGAGGTATTCATAAATCAGCTCAAGTTCTGGACGCCAAAGGTGCATTTGTGCTGCCTGGTTTAATTGATATCCATTCAGATTTTATTGAGAATATGGTCGTTCCCCGACCCACCACTATCATGAATTCTGATCTAGCACTTCGGGAATCTGAGCGTGTTCTTGTGACTCATGGTATTACCACCATGTTTCATTCCTTATCGTTTATAAGCGATGTGCATGCATTTAATACAGAAGCGAGAAACCCTAAAATTATTTATGAATTACTGCACCTTATAGATGAATCAATACACAAACCTCACATGATACATCATCGTTTCCATGCTCGATTTGAAGTGGATAGTCATGAGCGGGTAGGGGAGTTAAAAGAATATATTCGTAATGGAAAAATTCATTTGTTATCCATCATGGATCACACGCCAGGTCAAGGTCAGTACAGAAATATGGAACTCTACCGTTCCACAATGCAAAGCTGGAAGAATCTTGATAAAACTTCGGTGGATCAATTGGTAGAAGATGTTCAAAACAGGGCAAAGGTCGACTTTGAGGAGATTCTAGAATTAGCAAAACTTGCTCATGAAAACGGAATCGCTGTTGCAAGTCATGATGACGATACTCTTGAAAAACTAGACCTTGTATCATTATTCAATTCAGATATCAGTGAATTTCCGATTACACTCGAAGTGGCCGCCGAGGCGCGTAAAAGAGGCATGCATACCGTTGCTGGTGCTCCCAACATTCTGCTTGGAGGTTCTCACTCAGGCAATCTTTGTGCCGCAGAAGCGGTAAAGGCCGGCGTCGTGGATATTTTATGCAGCGATTATTACCCAGCAGGTTTGATCCACTCGGTTTTTCAACTCCATTTTGAATGGGGATTGCCGTTGCATGAAATGGTCAATCTAGTTAGCCGTAATCCTGCTCATGCTGTTCATATCGGTCACGATACAGGATCGATCGAAACGGGAAAAATAGCGGATATTATACTCGTTCGAAACGTGCCCCTAAGCCACTCGGAAAAAGATTTTTTTCCGGTTGTGTCAGACGTCTTTCTGTCTGGGGTTAAAGTGTTTTCTTCTGAATATAAAACCAATACTCATCAAAGATAAAAATAAGGATAACCATGAATCATCTTCTTGAAATAACTGGGCTTTCAAAAACCTTCCGTATACATCGTTTGAAAAAAAACATTCACGCCTGTGAAAATGTGAACCTTTCAATTGCCGCAGGTGAATTTGTGGGGATTACAGGAAAATCAGGCAGCGGAAAATCGACCATATTAAAGATGGCATATAGAACTTATTTTCCCGAAAAAGGATCCATATTATACGATTCTTCTGAATTTGGTCTTGTTGACATGATGAAAATTACCGAGCGACAAGTTATACATTTAAGACGTTGTGAGATAGGGTATGTCAGTCAATTCCTTAGTGTCGTTCCAAGGCTTTCAGCGTTGCAGATTGTTGAAAATAGTGCAAGAGAGACCGGTGTCTCTATAAAAAATGCACGGGAAGAAGCCATGAAAATGTTACGGCATTTCGAGCTGGATAAAGCACTCTGGGATACGTATCCACAAACTTTTTCTGGAGGCGAAAAATTGCGCCTAAATATAGCTAAGGCAATGATTAAAGCACCCCGTTTGCTCCTTTTAGATGAGCCTACGGCAAGTCTTGATAATCATAGTAAGAAAAAAGTAGCAGAACTTCTTTTACGTTTAAAAGAAAGTGGTACCACCATTTTGGGAATATTTCACGATCTAGAATTTATGGAAGGATTGTGCGACAAAGAATTTAATATGGATACTGGAACATTCACAAACACCTCTATTGAGAAAGATCTTCATGCTTGCTGATCTCCATATTCATACACGGTTTTCTGATGGATCCTATACCATTAAGGACGCTCTAAAAAAAGCGGGATTGCGAGGAATTGATGTTGTGTCCTTTACCGATCACGATACGGTAGACCAAACGATTCCTGCTTTAAAAGAGTCAAGAATTGCAGGCGTAAAAGTAATACCCGGGATAGAAATGTCAGGGTATGACTTTAAACGAAAAAGAAAAATTCATATACTGGGATATGGATATGCCCCCGAAGCATCTGCCATAAAAACACTCTGTTTTCCGTTGTTAAAAAAACGCCACAATAACACGCTCAACCAAATAGATATCCTCAATAAAGCAGGTTATGCCGTGACGGAAAAAGAAGTATACAACGTGGCTGGAAAAAATACATCCTGTCTATATAAACAACACATTATGCAGCTGCTTATCCTTAAAAAACAAACGACATCCATTTATGGTGCCTTGTATCATAAGTTATTTAAGCATAGTGGTATCTGCTCCATGGATATTGAATATGGTGATGCCCGAGATGCCGTAATTGCTATTTTGAACGATGGCGGATTGCCCGTACTTGCTCATCCCGGACAAACTGATAGTTGGGAGATTATTCCAGAATTAGTAGATATTGGGCTAGCTGGAATAGAATTATATCATCAGGATCATTGCAAAAATGATTATTCAAAAATTCTTGGTGCAGCGAAAAAATATAATCTCTTTACAACCGGCGGAAGCGACGATCATGGAATATTTGGATCTTCACATAAAATGGGAGATATCCGCGCTCCTTTTGGCAGCATAAAAGAGATGAGACGCAAGCTTCACATTATTTAAACTTCTGTCCGCTTTATTAAATACCTTACACCTTTACTTTGTAATTTAAAATTACCTCATTATCCGTACTCGGAAACCCCAATTGCTCGCAGGAGACTCCAAAATAGTTATTTTGGTTTATTATGTCTGAAAGCAGCAATTTTATTGGGTTTAATTGTCTTTAATACCATAAATGCGAAGTATATTTCCTTCTCCTTAAACAAAATATTTGGGGTGAAGATGGTGGTTAACCATCCGATAAAATAATGTATTCATATTTATACTATCTTACTACTACAAGATCAAATCAACTCATGATTTTCTAACAAAACCATCAGCGGACACAAACAATTTTCCTACTCAATCCCCGCATCGAACAAAACAAATAGTATCCGTTTAACGAATTAAAAATAGCTACAACTAAATTAATAGGAGATACGATGAAACAAAAAAAAGAGTCATTAAAAGGCACAACACTTAAGTCTGCGTTATGCTGGGGCATTGTTTATTCAACTGCAACGGCAGGGGTTGCTTCTGTTTTAGGAAATAATTCATCCTTATTTAGCGAAGTTTTTAAAAATACTATTCTTTTATTTTGCTTAGCTGGAGCGGTACGAGGTCTTCTTGTGTGGCGGGTGAAAAATGGATTTTTTGCAATTCGTTTTGGACGGCGTCCACGGTATTTATAAAAATGAACTCTTCCTCTCTGGCTTTAATTTCTAAAGCCGATCTACATGTTCATAGTAAATATTCAAGTCGTCCGTCGGAATGGTTTCTCCGACGGATCGGCGCACCAGAAAGTTACATTGAACCGCTAGCTGTTTATGAAGCGTGCAAAGCTAGAGGAATGGATTATGTAACGATATCAGATCATAATTGCATTGGAGGAGCGTTGGATATTGCACATCTTCCAGGAACATTTCTTTCCTCTGAGCTAACCACATATTTTCCCGAAAATGGATGTAAAATCCATTGCTTGGTTTCAGGAATTACAGAAAAACAATTCGCTGAAATGTCGGCGCTAAGAGAAAATATCTATGATTTACATTCATATATGAATGCACATGAAGTGATTCATTCCATTGCGCATCCGCTTTTTTGCATAAATGGAAAATTAACCATCGATCTTTTTGAAAAATTGTTGGTTCTATTCAACTGTTTTGAAGGTATAAATGGATCGCGCCATCCCCGAGCTTGTGAAATAGGAAACACAATATTAAACAATCTAACGCCAAAAATGATTCAACGGCTTGCGGATCGGCACAATATAATACCCACAGGATCCACTCCATGGAAAAAGAAATATACTGGCGGATCGGACGATCACGGAGGGCTTTATATTGCCAGTGCGTACACCACCACACCTTCCGCCAGCACCGTCGCAGAATATCTTAACTTCATTCGAAATGGAGCGTGTCAAGCGGCGGGTTCTGCAGGAACCAGCGTTCGTCTTGCAAATAGTTTATATCGAATTGCGTACTCCTACTACAAAGATCGCTTTCTTCTCTCGAACTCAAACGATCGTTCCATTATGGGTGTGCTTTTACGTAAGCTTGCAGAACAACCCGACGAACGAAAACCCGCTCCAAAAGGGTTGCGAGCACTCTTTAGAAAAAAAATAACCACATCATATATTAAACGACAAAAAACCGAAATCGAACAAATGGTTCTCGAAGAGTTTTCGCGTGCACTCGACGAAACGCCCCAGACTCTTTCCGAGAAAGAAATGGATCGTGCCAATTTTGAATCTGCATGCC